>Ga0222714_10000121_pt1 | contig 92577 bp, 71 predicted proteins | sample C33_3DmetaG_FD_165048 | JGI IMG/M metagenome (GOLD analysis project Ga0222714, IMG submission 165048) | Estuarine water microbial communities from San Francisco Bay, California, United States - C33_3D | ecosystem: Environmental > Aquatic > Marine > Unclassified | place: USA: California...
GTTAATGGTCAGCAGGTGGTAGAAAAAGCTAGAAAAATTTTACCTGATTTAATTTTGATGGATGTTATGATGCCAATAATGGATGGTATGGAAGCATGTCGTCAATTAAAGGAGGATTCAGAAACTAAGAATATCTCAATAATTTTTTTGACCGCAAGAAGTGAAGAATTTGCTGAACTGACAGGTTTTGAAGCTGGAGCTGATGACTACATTGCAAAACCTATTCGTTCTAGAGTGTTATTGAGTAGAATTAGAGCAATTTTAAGACGTCAAAGCCCTATTGAAGATTCTAAGACCCCAAGAATGGAATTCGATGATTTAATAATTGATAGAGAACGTTTTGTTATAGAGTTCAAAGGGCGCATGATTCAATTTCCTAGAAAAGAATTTGAATTACTCGCATTCTTAGCAACAAAGCCAAGCAGAGTTTTTTCTCGCGATGAGATATTAGAAAATGTTTGGGGAAATGAAGTCCTTGTTGTTGATAGAACGATTGATGTTCACGTAAGAAAAATTAGAGAAAAACTAGCCGATAACTATATTCAAACGGTTAAAGGTGTGGGTTATAAATTCGAACCCTAAGGTTTTAGTATTTCACGTATTGCCGCAGATTTACTAACGCCTTCTTCCCATTCATTAATTGGTATGCTGTCATATGTTATTGCTCCACCCACAGCGTTACGCAGTTCCTTTTCCGTATTACAATATTCCAAACTTCGTATAACTACATTTAAGTCAAAATCTCCATTATAAAAATAACCCACAGACCCACTGTATAAACCTCTATTGAAATCTTCTAATTGTTGAATGTGCTTCATTACTTCGATTTTGGGAGCACCGGTCATACTTCCCATGGGAAACATTGCATCAATAACCTCATCTATATTAGCAGAAGCCTTAATTGTAGATTCAATGGTAGAAATCATTTGATGCACATGACTAAATGTATAAATTTCACACAGTTCTTTAACTGAAACAGTACCCACTTTTGATACCTTGGACAAGTCATTTCTAACTAAATCAACAATCATAATATTTTCTGCACGGTCCTTACTATTGTTCTTTAACAAAGCCCTTTCCTCAAAATCATTAATACCGCTGCGCTTCAATGTACCCTTTATTGGCTGACTTATTAGGGTATTATTTATTTTTCTTAGAAAGCGTTCAGGACTCGCACACAGTAGCACCGAATTATTCCGCTTGTAGAAGGATGCAAATGGACTAGGAGCAGATTTATTCAAACTGTAAAAGAGTCCAGCCAAATTTGTCACATCCCCTGAAAATGAGTGTTCAATGCAATAATTCATTTCATAGAACACTCCAGATTCTATTTTATCTTTTATTAGTTCTACAGTTGCCAAATATTTTCTCTGATCTGTCGATAATTTATTAATAAGCCTAGAAGTAAAACTTGATTCAAACGATTCATTTTCTGGAAATTCATCCAATTCTTTTAATAACGAACTATCTCCTTGAATCCTACATTCCCCTCTTTTTAACCATATAATTTTTAAAGGCTCAAAAAAGTTAAATTCATCCCAAAGAGAATCCTCTGTATTTACAGAGTGTAAATTTTTAAATTCATTATTGGCGTAATTATAGGAAATATGGCCCAGCGCCCATCCATTAAAGCCTTCGAGTTCCTTTGGAGTAAGAAACACCCTTTTCTCTCCTACAGCATATATCCATTCAAATTCACCATAATCATCTTCAAAACCGTTAGATGTTAATAAGCAACAAATCTTTTGCTTTTCGGAATGTAACAGTATCTGTTTTATCCAATCCATTCACTTATTCATTAATCTAATTTGTTCTGGTAATATTCAACTACAGTTTTTGCGGTAGAAAGTCCTACTACTTCTGCCAAAGTTTCAACTGATGCTGTTTTTATACGAGTAATACTCTTAAACTCCCTGAGTAGTTGCTTCGCCTTAGTTGGTCCAACACCTGTTATATCTGTTAGTGTTGACCTTAATGTGCCTTTATCTCTTCTTTGGCGATGATGAGTGATTCCAAAACGATGGGCCTCATCCCGCATATGCTGAATTACCTTTAATGTTTCAGATTTTTTGTCAATATAAAGTGGGTCTGGATCATTAGGGTAATAAAGCTCTTCTAACCTTTTAGCAATTCCGATAATTGCAACTTTACCATAGATACCCAAGTTTTTAAGTGCATCTACAGCAGAACTAAGTTGTCCCTTGCCACCATCAACAACTATTAATTGTGGAAGAAGCGAATTTTCATTTAATAATCTCGAATACCTCCTAGTAATTGCCTCGTACATAGTAGCAAAATCATTGGGTCCTTCAACTGTTTTTACATTGAAATGTCTGTACTCTTGTTTTGCAGGTTTCCCATTTTTAAATACCACACAAGCGCTCACAGGGTAAGTACCTTGAAAATTACTATTATCAAAACATTCAATATGTCGGGGTTCTTCGGTTAATCTTAAATCATTTTTCATTTGTTCCATTAAACGATCTAAACGTAATTCTGGATTTAAACGATCATATTGATTCAATTTTTCCTGCCTATATAACAATGCATTTTTCAAACTTAACTCAAGTAGTTTTCTCTTATCGCCAAGTTTAGGCAGTGTAATTTTCAATCTCAAATCCGGCCATTCTATTGGATGAGAAACCACAATCTCAGGACATTCATCTCCATATTGATCTCTCATACGCCCTATGGCATGTTCTAATACTTCATAATCACTCTCCTCCAATCGCTTGCGTATTTCCAAGTTCCTAGAAATTACAATTATTCCTTGACTAACTCTCAGGAAATTCACAAATGCAATTTTTTCTGTACTACTAACTGAATAAACTTCTAAGTCTCCAATTGTAGGACTAACTATAGTGCTCTTACTTTGATATTTCTGCAGTAAGTCCAGCTTTTCTTTAAATTTGTGAGCCTCTTCAAATTCAAGTTTAGCGGCATGTTCCGACATCAATTGCTTCAGATGGTCCTTTACCTGACCTAAGTTACCTTTTAAAATATGCCTAATCTGTTGGATACTTTCTCGGTAAGATTCTGTCGACTGTTTATTAACACAAGGCCCTTTGCAATTCCCAATATGAAATTCTAGACATACTTGAAACTTTTCATCTTTTATACCCTTCTCCGTTAACTTCAAATTACAGTTTCGCGTGGGATATAACTTTTGACACAGTTCTAAAACTGTATGCATTATTCTGACACTTGCATATGGACCAAAATACTCAGAACCGTCCTTAATAGGATTCCTCATTGGAAACACCTTAGGATATATATCATTTGTAATTTTTATATAAGGATAACTTTTATCGTCTTTTAAGTTGATATTATACTTGGGCTGAAACTCTTTGATTAAACTATTTTCCAACAATAACGCATCCATCTCTGTGTCTACAACGGTATACTCAATCTTCTTGATCTTGGAAACAAGCAACTTGGTTTTAAAATCTTCGTAATGATTTTTAGTAAAATAACTTGACACCCTTTTTTTCAAGTTTTTCGCTTTTCCTACATAGATTATCTTGTGTTCTGAATCGAAATACTTATATACTCCGGGCTTAGTAGGTAAGCCAAGAACAATTGGTTTCAATTCATCAGGAGCCATATTTCAAATTTAACTATTTGCAGATTAGAACCTTATAGAGTTATCCGTTTGACCTTAATTTCTTCACCAAAAAACCTACTTCCAATGGAATTAAAATCAGAATAATAGTCAGTGGTATAAAACTCTCGCGAACCTGATTTACTTAAACCACTTTCAATTTCTGAATGTCGGAAGAGGTAATCTTTTAAGCTCTCGGCTATTATTGGTCCTTGTGATATTAATCGGACGCCTTCGGGAATGAATTTTTTAATAGAATCTTCTAATAAGGGATAATGAGTACATGCCAATAACAAAGTATCGATGTCCTTTGAATAACTAAGTATTGCGCTAATGTGAAACTCTATAAAAAAATCAGCACCTTGTGTATCAATTACATCGTTCTCTACTAAATTAACCCACAACGGACAAGCTTCTTGGTAAACCTTCAAATTTGGGTAAAACTTTTGTAATTCAATCTTATAGGAGTCAGATTTAATTGTACCATGAGTACCTAAAATACCGGCAACACCAGTTTTTGAGAAATTACCCAAGGTTTCTGTTGTAGGCCGAATAACACCTAATACTTTTTTGTCCGGATAATGAATTGGTAGTATTGTTTGTTGAATTTGGCGCAGAGCTCTTGCCGAAGCAGTATTACAAGCGACGATAACTAGTTCAACATCTTGCTTATCAAAAAACCACGAAACCGCTTGTTTAGTATATTCAAAAACCGTTTCGAACGATCTCCCACCATATGGAGAACGGGCATTATCGCCCAAATAAATATAATCATAGTTTGGCAATTCATTTACCAAAGCTTTCAATACGGTAAGTCCGCCATAACCTGAATCAAATACACCAATTTTAGACATAAAAAAAGCCACCAAAGGTGGCTCTAAGATATTATTTAATTATTGGAATTACTTAGTTAACATTGCTTTTATTACATCAGCAGTGATATCATCTTTGTCAGATGTTGACCAAATAACGATACCCGCTGCATTATCCATAACCTGAGTATATCCTTTTTTCGTAGCTACCTTACCCACATTATCTTTTATAAGTGCTATTACTGGCTGCATATAAAGCATTTGTTTATTTTGAATATCTTTTTGTGCAGTTTGTTGTGTTTCCTGATAATCATTATAAAGTCTTTGATAACTTTTTTGTAGAAGTTCGATTTCAACTTCTTTTCCAGGTTGGGTTTGTAATTCTTTAAATTCAGCTTCTTTGGATTGTAATTCAGCCTGAAGATCCTGCATTTTCTTTTGCCACTTTTGAGACTCAAAAGCCAACTTCGTTTGAACAGAATCAGTTTGTGGAATTGTATCCATAATTAACTGAGTGTTAACAAATGCAATCTTTTGCGACTGAGCATTAAGCCCAGTAAGAGAAATGCAGATAAAGGTTAATGCTAAAAATAACTTTTTCATATTATATTCTAATTCTTTTTTATTTCGTTTTCTGTTAATGGAATTCCTAATTCTTCCATAACCTCAAATGTCTTATCATATCGAGGATTCGCGTACAACATTTGTACTCCTGAGGCTTTGTCAAAAATAAAATCAAGTCCCCCTTCTTTTGCTACTGTTTGCACAGCTTCAAACATTTTATCTTGGATAGGCTTTACCAATTGAGCCCTTTTTTTAAATAATTCACCTTCCGTTCCAAATTTGGTCTGACGAAATTCAATAAGTTTATCTTCCTGATCTTTTATTGCTTGTTTCTTTTGGTCACGTTGATCAGAAGTTAAAAGTATTTCTTCAGCACTAAAGTCTTTCTCCATTTGTTTTAACTGTCGCTCTAAATCTATTGCTTCTTTTTCCCATTCCTCTGCAAATTCATTTAAACGCGTTTGTGCAGATTCATATTCTGGCATTCGACTTAAAATGTAATCAGAGTCGATATAGGCCATTGAAATACGTTGCGCTTTCAAAACAGAACTGCCTGAAAATGCTATCAATGTAAAAATGACAAGACAAGATTTTTTTAATATATCACCTATTCGGTTCACGGGATTGCAAAATTATTGATTTTATTGGAATTTAGAGTTGTTTTAATGGTATTTCTTTTGTTTCAATTGAATTACTCGGATTCAAATCTCTATCCCACATTGTAATTTTGAATTTAACAGTATCTGGAGTTAACCCTAAAGGCGAAACTGGAATAAATAATCTCAAATTTCCTGTGAGATATTTATTATTACCTGTAGGCGTTAGATTTGGTAGTCTTTCATTAAAATTCATTGTATCTAATGGGTTGAAGGGACTAACGGGCTTTATCCATCGACCCGAATCTTTTACAAAATAATCTATAAATAAATTGTAGAATGCACTATTTCCAAAGGCAAACTCCCCTAGTGTGTCGGAGTCCGACAAACCAATATCACCATTAACATCTGAATAGCTAATAAATATTTCAATTAATGAATCTGCTTCTTGATTTGGGAAAGGATGAATAACTACATCCAATAATTCTATTAACGGTGCATTAGTTGTTGTATTTTTGTCTAGCGTGCAAGAGCTTAAACCAGACAATATCAATGCTATCGATATAATTGATAGTACCCTCAAGTATTCCAAATTTAACGAAACTGCTCTGGAAATTTTTAAATTTCAAAAGACTTATTCAAAGTATTACGCTCAATGGCTGAAATTATTGGGAAGCATCGACCAAGATCCTCAAAACATCGTTGATATTCCTTTTATACCAATCTCTTTGTTCAAACAACATAAAATAAGCTGCTACTCTTCTCATGAGATTTATTTTGAAAGTAGTTCTACTACTGGGAAAGGGGTTTCTAGACATTATATTCATAAAAAGAAAATTTACGATCAAACATTCATCTCGACTTTTAATTATTTTTATAAAGAGAAATGGGATTTTGTAGGCGCTTTACTACCAAGTTACTTAGATAGAAATAACTCTGGTTTAGTATATATGGTAGATACCTTGATTCCGTTAATTTCAGATTCCGGTGATTTTTTCAATAAAGATTATAAATCCCTTGTTGACATCATAGATAACAAGCGAGAAAAAAATCAAAAGGTCTTAATTTTTGGCGTAACCTTCGGTTTAATGGAATTGGCAAATATTTCAGGTAATAAGAATTGGGATCATATTACTGTAATTGAAACCGGCGGTATGAAAGGACATGGCGCGGAAGTTGTAAGAGATGAAGTACACAATAAACTCAAGTCCACATGGAACTTGAATTTTATACAGTCGGAATACGGAATGACTGAGCTTACTTCGCAGGCATACAGCTTAAACAATGGCATTTTTAATTGTCCACCATGGATGAAAGTTTTAATACAAGACCCGAGCGATCCTAAATCATTCTTACCGATCGGAAAAACTGGAAGAATTTGTATTATTGACCTGATGAATTATCATAGTTGCAGTTTTATAGCTACAGATGACCTTGGTAAGCTAAATAAGGATGGCAGTTTTGAAATTTTAGGAAGAATAGACTACAGTGATATCCGTGGCTGTAATCAACTACTTTAAAGTTTGGATTCGAGCTTATTCTCGTTTTCAGTTTCTTCTTCCTCGCTAATCTCAATCATAGACTCTTTCAATTCTACTTTTGCATTAACAAAATCCTTAAATGCATAAATTAATCCAGGCAATAAGAATAGATTTGTTGCTAAACCGCCAAAAATCGTTAATCCAGTAAGCCATCCCAACGATTGGGTTCCTCTGAAATCTGAAAATATAAAAATTGCAAAACCTGAGCAAACGGCAAGTGCAGAATATATCATTGAAATACCAACTTCATCAATAGTTATTGCTAAAGCCTTTTCAACAGTATTCATATTCTTTAATACCTCACGTCTGAACGTACTAATAAAGTGAATAGTTGAATCTACAGTAATACCAAAGGATATACTGAATATTAAAATTGTACTTGGTTTAAGTGATAACCCGAGAAATCCCATCATTCCAGCAGTAATAATAAGAGGTATAAAATTCGGAATAATTGCAATAATTACCATCCTCCAGCTTGGAAACAGGAAACTCATAGTTAGAGATATTATTAACAATGACCAAAAAGTAGCTTTTAGTAAACTGTCGAACAGATATGCATTTCCTTTTAGAAAGATTTTTGATGTTCCAGTAATTTTGACATCGTATTGATCGGGAGAAAAGATATTTTTTGCCTTTTCTTGTATTTCCTCGTTAATTTCATCCATACGTTCTGACCCAACATCCTTCATTTGATAGCTGATACGCATTTGTGAATAGGTTGAATCTACAAGGTTATTTATTAATGATTTAGAGGTCGACTTTGCTTCAGGAAACATTAAAGCCAAATTCCCTAACTCCATATTTGAAGGAATCCTGTAATATCGTGGATCGTTATCATGGATGGCTTGATTTGCTGCAGATATTATTTCAACTAGTGACATTGGCTTTGACATTTCAGAATATTCTGAAACTGCCTTCTGCAACTTTCTACATTTTGCGAGCATTTCCCCATTTAGGATATTATCTTCTTCATATGAAGTAACTACAATCTCGTATGGCAAAGCACCATTGAAATGCTTTTGAATGTAGTTCATATCTGCATAAATTTTAGAATCTTTAGGCATATCATCAACCATAAACGCTAAAGGTTTTAGCCTAAACATGAATACTAGACCCAATATGGCAAATAATGAGAACCAATAAAAAATTCTTCTCTTTCTTTTAATTATAAGTATTGTTACCCAATTTAGGAAAATACCAAAACGACGATTATCTAAGTGTTTTGTTTGTCTTATTGTTGGTGGAGTAAAAAAGGAATACAATATAGGAATTCCAATAATATTGATAAAGAAAATCAAATTTATTGTGATGAATGCAACTAGACCAAATTGCTCTAGTATGGTTGTATGAGTAAAATAGAAAGTACCAAAACCAACACTTGTTGTAAAGTTTATAAGAAAATTTGCCACTCCTACATGAGAAATAATTCTTGTTAACGCTTTTGCCTGATTTCTATGTCTTCTATATTGTTCGTGATATTGATTAATTATATAAATAGTATTTTGAACACCGACAACTACCAACAATGGGGGTAACAAACCCGTGAGAATATTAAGCTTAAACCCAAGTAAACCTTGAATTCCCAACATGGTTATTACACCAATTGAGATGAATAGTAAACTCACAAAAAGTGTCTTGAAGTTCCTGAATAGAACCAAAATCAATAGAGCTGTAACTAAGAAGGCTAATACCGTAAATAAAAGTATTTCATGCTTTACGTATGTAGCATTTTGGAATCGAATATAGGGTAGACCAGATAAATGAATCTCATGATCATTTCTTTCCCCAAATTCTAATAACGGTTTTTTGATACTCTCAATCAGTGAAATTCTGTCTGGAGAATTCAAGACATCTGAATTTAACGTTATTATTACTAATGATACTTTTGTTTTAGGGTTATATATTAACCCATTATAGAACTTTAAATTCTGAAACTCGCTATTGAAATAATCTAAATCTTTTTGAGAAATAGTACCCTTTGGAATTAACCTTTTCAACTTTAGGTATTCTAAAGAATCAACGTACAAGTGAAATAAATGTGCAGGCGAAATAATTCCAATTACCCCCCGAAGTTCACTCAGATCATCACATGTTTGAGCAAAATCGTTATAAAATGCCGAATCGAATAAGTCTTCAGTATTGAGCGCACAAACAAGTTTATTCCCATCATCACCAAACTTTTCTTTGAAAGCCTTATAAAATTTATAATCTTTATCTTCTATTGGAACCAATTTTTGCATGGAATATTCTAACTCCACCTTAGTAGCGAAATAGCCCATCAAGACTGTTAAAGAAAGTATAATCGTAACAAAGAGTGAACGATTTTTAAGAATAAATGTGGCGATTCGATTCCAGAACATTGTAACTACAAATTTATAAAAAATAAGGCTGTCGGAGGTCCAACAGCCTTAAACACAACAACAATTACCAAACAATTATTCAGTGATTACCTCAATAGAGATAGAAGCACTGATTTCTTTGAACAGGTTCACAGTAGCTGAATGTGTTCCCAACTCTTTAATATCGTCAGTAACAATTTTTCTGCGATCTACATCGAATCCTTTTTCTTTCAATGCATTTGCAATTTGTAAAGAAGTAATGGATCCAAAGATTTTGCCAGAAGCACCTGCTTTAGTTGCAACGGTTATAGAAGCACCCTCTAATTTACTTGCCATAGCTTCTGCATCTTTCTTCAATTTATCCTGTTTAAATTCCCGTTGACGCAAATCTTCGGCAAGCATTTTCAATGCCGATTCAGTTGCCAAACTCGCCTTACCTTGCGGAATTAGGTAATTTCTACCATATCCGCTCTTAACTTCAACTACATCATCTTTGTAGCCGAGGTTTTTGATATCTTCTCTTAAAATAACTTTCATGATGATATCCTCCCTTATTTAAGACCATCCGCAACGAATGGAAGTAATGATAAATGTCTAGCACGCTTCACTGCTACAGAAATTTTACGTTGGAACTTCAAGGAAGTACCTGTAATACGACGTGGTAAAATCTTACCTTGTTCGTTGATAAACTTCAATAAGAAGTCTTTATCCTTATAATCGATATGCTTAATACCGTGCTTCTTGAAACGACAGTATTTCTTCTTTTGAACCACCTGAGGTGTTTGATTGAAGATATAATTTGATTCTCTACTCATTGTTTTAAATTTAATTAATTGTCGTCGTCATCGTCTTCCGTATCAAGTGCTAAAGCTTCCTGAGCTGCTTTTCTTTCTTTGGCACTCTCCGATGAAGACTTGATTTCTCCGTTACGTTTCTTTTGGTTGAATTCAATTGCCCACTTATCTAAAGAAATAGTTAAGTAACGCATAATTCTTTCGTCACGTCTGAATGCTAACTCCCAAGACTTTATAAAGTCAGGACCAGCAGTAAATTCAAACAAATGGTAAAAGCCCGTACCTTTTTTGTCGATGGGATAAGCTAATTTAGTGAGACCCCAGTTTTCTTCATGGATGATCTCCCCACCTGCGTCCGTGATCAACCCTCTGTAGCCTGCAACAGCATCTTTCATTTGTTGCTCAGAGAGTACGGGTGTTAAAATGATCACAGTTTCGTACTGTTTTTTATTCATACAATTTTTTGTTTTTGGGGCTGCAAAGATAACCAAACAATTATTAATTATCAACAATTAGCAAACACAAAAATCATGGTAATGGATCATACCCCGAACCACCCCAAGGATGACACCGAGAAATTCGCTTAGAAGTTAACTTTATTGCCTTGAAAAATGAGTATTTACGAAAAGCCTCTATTCCATATTGCGAGCAAGTAGGGGTATATCTACAAGTAGGAGGAAATAAAGGAGATATAACCAACTGATAGAACCTAATTATGGTAATAACAAGTCTCTTCATTTATTTGAATTTTTAGCGATTATTTCTGGCCACTCATTCATTAGCCTTTTCCAAGATTTGTAAAATGACTTTTCCAAAGTCCAAAAATCCAAAACAACAGGCGCATAATACACAATACTTAAATGAAGTTGAACATTTTTGTCCTTTAATGCCAAATAAAGATTTTCTTTGTTGTAACGGTACAACTCTCTTAATCGCCTTTTCATTAAATTTCTTTGAACCGCTTTTTTCAAACCACGCTTCGATGCATTTATTACTACCTGAACAGGAAATTCTGATTTACTATCCTCAACCTTTAGTATATGAAACCGCAGGGGAAACTTATTAATAACAAAGCCCGATTGATGCAATCGGGCTATATGCGTTTTACCGCAAAGTCTTTCGAGTTTTTTAAATGAATATTGTTTTTCAACATTCATTAACTCAGATATATTAGTTTACCAGGTGGAAAAGAGTCTTATTTATGACTCTTTTCGCTGGATACAGTTAATTTTTTACGGCCGCGGCTACGACGAGCTCTTAATAATCGACGACCATTAGCAGTAGCCATGCGCTCTCTAAAACCGTGACGGTTTTTACGCTTTCTATTAGATGGTTGGTATGTACGTTTTGTCATGACGAAATCTTTTAAAGGGCTGCAAAGTTAATTTAAGTTCTTCTGATAATCAAACATCCCAAAATAAAAATTGGTATTTTTGAACTACGAATGAACTCTAATACCCATATACCTAATTCAAGCACCTATTCTCAATCACATAGAATGAAATTATATTTGTGGATTTTATTACTCATTCTATTTGGATTCAACTTGAATTCGATTAATAATGAAATCGATGATAAAAATACTACTTGGCTAGAAAGTGTCACCCCGAATAGCGATTTCTTCGATATCGAATATATATTTATTTTTTTGGTTTGGATATTGGTTCTTTTACTGTTGGCTACAACACATCTGAAATGGACAATTTCAAAGGACAGATTCGAGTATTCCTTTTTCCCTTTTATTCGAAAAAAAACAATTGATTCGCATAGTATAAGAGAAATTAAAATCATTAAAATAAATCCCATTTTAGATTTTGGTGGCTGGGGACTAAGATTTTCGCGAAAATATGGAAGAGCTTATACAACCAGCGGCCGATACGTGTTGCACATAGAATTTGAAGTAAACAAAAAGCTCAATCTTACAGTTACTGAACCTGAAATTGCTACTCAAGAAATTAATGCAATACTAAATTTTCAGGATGAAGACAGCATCACTAACTAGATACAATGAATTACCAACATTACTGGGAAACAGGAATAAATCATGATACCTACAACCAACAATTCCAACAAAAGGCTGACAAGCCAGAAGATTGGGAATACGGACAATATATTCCATTAAATTTCTCACGCAGTCAAAGATTGAACAAAACATTCAAACTAAAACCTGAAGAAATTCATCTATTAAAAAAAGCTAAAAAACAATTATGGATAGTTATATCGGAACATTGGTGTGGAGACGCATCCCAAATTGTTCCTGTAATGAGAAAAATGTCCGAAAGTTCTAATGGCCAAATTGAGATGAGACTAATATTACGAGATGATTATCCGGAACTAATTGAATCACATTTAACTAATGGGAGCAAGTCAGTGCCAAAAATAATACAACTTGACCCTAACTTTCACTTAATTAATGACTGGGGTCCTCGACCCGTTGAGGCTCAACAGATTGTAAATGATTGGAAAAAAGATCCGAATGCTAAACCACACTATGCAGAGACTTTACACAAATGGTATGCAATGGATAAGCAACAAAGAATTACTTCTGAATTACTAAATTTTATTGATTATTGATATCTTTCTAATGGATCCGATGATTTATAAAGTTCCCTATTTGGCCCATCAAAGGTTTGCAACGATTTTAGCTATTTAGTTGAATGTGACTTTAGTGGCCGTGCTTAAAACGGTTTACCAATTATTTGATAAACAAATTTAACACACAAGGAATAACTAAAAGTTATCATAGCCTAAAGATTACTTTATCTACTCCTTATTTTGATGTATAAATAAGTACCTTTGCAGTATGGCAAAAACTACAATTACTGCGGCCCTCCCCTATGCGAATGGACCAGTTCATATTGGTCATTTAGCAGGGGTATACATTCCTGCTGATATATATGCGCGCTATTCCAGAAATGTAGGCAAAGAGGTTTTGTTTATTTGCGGCAGTGATGAACACGGAGTTCCGATTACTCTTAGAGCAAAAAAAGAAGGAATTACACCACAAGATGTAGTTGACCGTTATCATGGAATTATTAAAGATTCATTTGAAAAGCTAGGTATTAGCTTTGATACTTATTCCAGAACTAGCAGCCAAACTCATAAAAATACAGCTCAAGACTTTTTCACAAAACTGTATGAAAAAGGTGTCTTTAAAGAAATATCATCTGAACAATTCTTTGATCCAGAGTCTAAACAATTTTTAGCGGATCGTTACATAACTGGGGTTTGCCCAAAATGTGAAGCATCTGATGCCTACGGAGACCAATGTGAAAAGTGCGGAGCCACATTAAGTCCGATGGAATTAATAAACCCGAAATCGGCTCTAAGTGGCGCAGTTCCTGTTTTAAAAGAAACTACCAACTGGTATCTTCCTTTAGATGAGATTCAAAAAAATTTCTTAGAAGAATATATTGACTCAAAGAAAGGCAAATGGAGATCCACAGTTTATGGACAATGTAAGAGTTGGCTCAATGATGGATTGAGAGAACGAGCTATGACTCGTGATTTAGATTGGGGAATTCCTGTGCCAGTTAAAACAGCTGAGGGCAAAGTTTTGTATGTTTGGTTTGAAGCACCTATTGGCTATATTTCTGCAACACGAGAACTACTACCAAATAACTGGGAAGAATGGTGGACTGGAGATTCAGAATTAATTCACTTTATTGGAAAAGATAATATTGTATTTCATTGTATAATATTCCCAGCAATGCTTCATTTACGCGGTGATAATTATGTCACACCCGCTGAGGTTCCAGCTAATGAATTTTTAAATCTTGAAGGACAAAAAATTTCTACTTCGAGAAATTGGGCAGTATGGTTAAATGAATATTTGGTTGAATTACCGAATCGACAAGATGAATTAAGGTATGTTTTAACTTCTATCGCTCCGGAAACCAAGGACAGTGAATTCACATGGAAAGACTATCAAACTCGCGTTAACAGCGAATTAGTAGGGATTTTAGGCAATTTCGCAAATCGTGTTTTGGTTTTGATAAAAAAGTATTACGATGGCCGCATCCCTAACTATCAACGCACCGAAGAAATATCCTCATTATCTGAAAAATATATTAAACCTATTACTGAAAAACTGAATAGTTTTAAGTTTAGAGATGCACAATCGGCATTCATGGAATTATCAAGAATGGGCAATAAGTTTCTAGCAGATTCCGAGCCATGGAAACTTGTTAAAACCAATCCTAGAGAAACTGAAAATATCCTTGGATTTGCTTATGAGATTTTATGCAATATTGCTATTTGTTCTGAAATATTCCTTCCTGAAACGCATTCAAAGTTGTTAAATTCTCTAAACATTAATTTAAAAGAAACCCAAAAAACATCATTCTGGGCAGATTCAACTTGGTATATTCCTGAATCAAGAAATACTATAGGTGAAGTAGAATTATTATTTAATAAAATTGAGGATGATGTAATTGATTTACAAATTGAAAAACTTCAAAATAGCGTTCCCGCAGAGGCTACATCAAAACCAGAAAAAGAAATGATATCATATGACGATTTCTCAAAATTAGACTTAACTATTGCAGAAGTAAAGGACTGTAAGAAAGTTGAAAAAGCAGACCGCTTATTGCACCTGACATTAGATGTTGCAGGTGAAGTAAGAACTGTATTATCCGGAATTGCAGAACATTTTTCTCCTGAAGAGGTAATAGGTAATCAAGTATTATACTTGCAAAATCTTGCCCCTAGAAAAATAAGAGGAATAGAATCCCAGGGTATGATTTTAATGGCTGAAGATAGCGATGGCAAATTACGATTTATGCAACCTTCAGAAAAGGTTAATACGGGAGCAAAAGTTAGTTAATCAGCAATAAATTCCTGAATTTTTTCTTTGTAATAAGAGTTAAATTCGGGGATTGGCTTGCGCAATTTTTCTAATTCTAACTTTTTCTTTTTCATTTCTTGAATCATAGTATGAGGGATTACAGCCCGCTTTTCTGTTCCTGCAGAGGACTCTCTTTTTTCTTCTTCACCTTGTTTACGCTGTGCTTTTTCATGTTCAAGTAAACGCGTTAATATTTCTTGTTGTCGTTCAACTGTTTTAGTGTTTAATTCTTGATTTATTATATCCCGTTCTTGTTGCTCCATTAAATCTTCCATCTCACTCAACTGTTTTGAAGCACCACTATTACCATTTTTAAGTGCTTCTTTTTTCAATTCAGCAATTTGTCTTCTCAGTTGTTCCTGCATAAGAGCAATTTCCACATACTCTTTACTTAATTCTCTTCCTCCTTTACCATCCTTCTGATCAGATTGTTTGTTACCTTGATTTCCAGATTTCCCATCATTTGAAGATTCACCTGTTTTTCCATCTCCGCTTTGTTTACCTTCTCCTTTTTTCTTCCCTTGCTGCCCTTTTTGTTGCTGTTGAAGTTGTTGTAATCGTTCTCCCAAAGATTTTTGTGATTCCGATAACTTACTTCCTTGGCCTTTCTTTCCCTGTTTACCTTGTGAATTTGGATTAGAACATGATTTTAAGTTTTTTGAATTCTGCTTACTTTGCTGAGACATTTTTTGCTGAACGTTTTTCAAACTCTCCATTAACATAACGGCCAAATTATTAAATCCAGTCATCACATACTGCTCTTCCATAGCTGATCTAGTAACATCTCTGACTTTTAAACTTGCAATGGCATCTTCCATTCGGTTGTTAATCTCATCCATTTCCCTAGTTACCAAATCCGATACCATTGGCTGTCTTTTTGCAAGTGCCCTTAAACTATCTTCAATACCTAAACTTAGGTCACGTAAATTGATTTGCTGCTTGTTTAGGTCTAATACTTTAGGATTGTCTGATTTTAATAATTTCAGCTCTGTAAATACCTTTTCCTGACGATGAGAAACCTCAATTAAATTCTCTAACAAAGATCTAAGCGACTCCATATCTTCAGAGTTACGTTGTTCTTTTGCTTTGGAAAGCGACTCCTCCATTTTATCTTTTGCTTTCTCCATTTCTTCTGCCGCTTTCTTTTGATTGTCCGAAGATTGTTGATTTTGCTTCTTTTGTAAATTCTGTTCAGCCTCTGTTGATTCCTTTTGAGCTTCATGAATCTCCGAGTCCCCCATTTCCAATTTCATGGGATCATTTAACTCTTTATTGAGCTCTTGTAATTTCTCTGCTTGTTCTTTAATATTCTCTAGTTCTTTATTTTGAGACTGCAATTCTTCACTGATTTTTTCTACATCTTCTTTCTTTGCTTCTTTCGTTCTCTCCGATAATTCCTTCTCTTTTTCAATCCATTCATTCATTCGCTCTGATTGCTCCTTTATCCCTTCCTCCAATTGTAATTCCTTCAATTGCTCTTTTAATGCATCTATCTCATCTTCTTGCGACTTAAACGCTCTATTCATCTGGTTCATTTTCCTCTGAACATCTTCTTTAGGAGCATTCTTTTTAAGCAATTCATTTAACTCTTTCATGAGTTTTTCAAGCTCTGGATCTTTGAGTCTATCCATTCGATCATTTAGGTCTTTTTTACGTTTTTCTATCTCAGGATCTTTTGAAATACTTTTTTCTTTATTTAATGCCTGCTGCTTTTTTACAGACTTTTCTAATTTATTCAGTTGCTCTTTTTGCTCGTTCATCCAATCCTTGATTTTTGATTTACTTTCAAAACTCAGCTGTTTAGACTGGCTCAACTTTCTATCAATCTCTTGACTTTGTTTTCTTAATTTTTCGGATTGACTTTGAAATTTCGAAAACTGTTCCTGCATTTTCGAAAGTTCCGATTGTTTTTCAATAGCTTTTTCCGATTCTGTTTTTATTCGAATGCTAAGTTCATCCGAATAGGTCACTTTTGAACCGCGAATGGCATCATTATCCCAAACACCTACTCTAACTCTGTAGTCTTTCCCTACAAAAAGCCCCAATTTTATTAAATCGATTGTATTAATTATTTCACATTCTGTACCCGTTAGTTTTTTAAACTCAACAACATTTGTGAAATTTGCGGAATCAACAGTTGTCCATTCTAATGTGGCCCTTGTTAATCCATAATCGTCTGAAGCAAAACCTACAACATGCAATGACAGCTGAGTTACGCTATCAAGATCCAACGCGGCATTAATTTTTGGGGAAGCATCTTCTATTGAATTTAAAACCGCTTTGTAATATGCCTTAAGCCCTTTTTCACCATTTAAAACGGCTGACATTGTATCGTCTGAATTTAACTGATAACTCCATTGCCATGAATTACCATTATTTTCAATTTTTCCCGAGGTATTATTTGATTTCCAAGAGCCTCTTCTAGCATTTTCTCCAGAAAATGACCACCTAAGTTTAGTACCTGTAGGGACTTTAATTATTTGAAATGGATCTATGATTTCAGACTTTTTTCTAATGTATTTTGGAAATACAGCTTGAAGTTGAATATCACTCCATTTGGGCTTATTTACAACCCTCAATGTATAACTTTCACTAAGAAAATCACCAGCTTGAAAATGAATTTGAGTAGTCCTTTTAATATTGGATAATTCAGTGTAAAATTCACCAACTCCCATTTTCTGCATGGGTATGTCCCTACCATCAATAAATAAATTAACACTAGTAGGTAAAATATCTCCCGCCGTTTTTAATCTTAAGGGGAATTCTTCACCCTCAACCAATACTAATTCATCTTCCTCAAGAATAAAGTGAAAAGGTGCTACTTTAGGAAAAATTCTTGAGTAGTTTAAAATTCTATCGCTGGCTGATGCCAATTTTTGTGAATCAAAAACTCCCCATATTCCTAATAAAACTAAAAAAACGCCGAATCTAAATAGTTGATTCTTGAATGCTTTTTTATTCAAAGCTCCTAAAAATTGAAATTTTCGTAGCGAATTGGTTTTTTGCTTTATACTATTTAATAGCAGGGCATTATCCGAAGTGGATAGTTTCTGCTCCAACTCCAATAAATTTTGTAATTTATCACTAATTTCCGAGTAATGAGAACCAATAATCTTGGAAGCTTCAATGAGGCTCATTCTCTTAATAATTTTGAATGCTTTTAACACTGGCAGAATAAACTGCTTCCCAAGAATTACAAGAGTAATTAATAACCAAGTATAAAAGAATACGCCCCTCCAAAATGAGCTCAACCATCCGTAATACTCAAAATAATTGAAGAGGTAAGCAATTACCACAACTTCCACCAAGCCCAATAGTAAACCTCTTAAGGCATTTCGCAAATAATACGTTTGGATAAATTTATCCAATTCCAGTTTTATTTCGATAACACCTCCCATCAACTACCAAAAATAATTAATTGATGGTAATTGTCCTTTGAATTCGTCGAAATATTTAAGCGTTTATTAAGCGATCAATAATTATAGCAGTTGCTATTCCAGCGTTTAGAGATTCGGCTTTGCCAATTCGAGGTATTGTTATTTTACGAGTAATGTGTTGCAAGTTTTCTTCCCTAATTCCATGCGACTCTGAACCAATAACAAGTAATGACTTTTTAGAATTATCAATACTCGAATTATACAAACTTTCTCCATTTAGCAAGGAACCAAAAACCTCATTTGCCTCTGGAGTCAGTTTCTCTAAGTCCTTGATAATGGGTATAACCCTTAGAAAAGAACCCATAGTGCCCGAGATACACTTTGAATTATAGAAGTCTACGCAATCGGGTGATAGGAAAATTTGGTCTAAACCATACCAATCTGCAACTCGAATAATAGTACCTAAATTTCCAGGATCTGAAATTCCGTCCAAAAATAAATTCAGTCCTTTTTTTAATGATAAATCAAGTGGTTTGGGAATTCCGGTTACCGCTAAAATTCCAGCAGGAGTATCGAATTGACTGACTTTTTTATAATCCGATTCAGAAACTATATCTAAAAGATCACTGTGAGGGTTGTCTAATAATTCGGGATTTGTGGCAATTATTTTAGTTATATCCCAATCGCTGTGGAATAATTCATTCACTGATTTTCGACCTTCAACCACAAATAGACCATATTTTTGTCTGAATTTATTCAGTTTTAGTGAAGTAATCTTTTTAAGTTCTGCCTGAGATGCCATCGATAAAGTACAAATATCTCATTTTTTTTAAACACGCATGGATTGGGGTTATACTAATTTCATTATTTGGTATTAGCTGCGGAGTAAGAAAAGTTATTCCTGAAGGCAAACAACTCTTAAAGTTAAATAAATTAGTAGTTAACGACGGTAAAGTAAAAAGTTCTGAACTAAAAGCTCAAATATTACATAGAACAAATAAAAGGGTCTTATTTAATAGACTTCCAGTCTTTTTATGGATTTATGCTCTTGGTACAAGCAATAAACATCCCGAATTAAATGATTCTATACCATGGAGAATACGATTCAGAGATGAATTAGGAGAAGCACCTGTTATTTATAATGAACAATTAGTAAAATTATCTGCTGAAAACATCACAAATTATATGGTAAATCGAGGGTATTTTGATGCATATTGTGATTATAAAGTTGAACTTGGAAAAAGAAAAGCCAAAGTAAAATATATTGCAAATCTTAAACATCCTTACACAATTAATGATGTCAGTTTTGAAGCCCCAGACTCTTCATTAATATTACTTCTAAAATTATTTCATTCAAAAATTGAACCATTACAAACGGGTCAGTTTTGCAATCTTAATGCTATCAATGAATCACGTGAAAAACTAAGTACTTTTTTTCGAGATTCAGGATATTTCAACATTTCAAGAGAGTCTTTCCGATATGAAATTGATACCTTTCGAAGTCAACGAAAAGGTTCCATTAAAATTATTCTAACTAGTAACATTGAAAACCAATCTATTGATAAATTTGTGTTTGGCCCGATAAAAGTTGACTTCGAAACAAACCCACTTTACTTAAATAGACTCTATTACCCCGACACAATTAAATATCCAGGCTTACAGATAAATTCAAATCGATATCCCTTAAATGGTCGGGTTATAAAATCTATATTATCTATAGATTCAGGCAATTATTTTTCTGAATCTAAATGGGCTGAAACATACAGGAGATTAGTTGATTTGGGTATTTTTAGTTCAGTTGAAATACAAGGTATTCCTGACTTTAATGACAAAAAAATTGACCCAATAATTAAACTTAAAACCAGTCCAAGATTAAGTTTCACTGCAGAACCACAAATACTTTACAGCCCTCAAGGAAGTTCTGGTTTAAATCTTCAAACATCAACACAACGAAGTTTCGGTTTAGCCGGTATTTTATCATTTATGAATAAAAATGTATTCGGTAATGGAGAACTTTTTAAATTATCGAGTATTACTTCTTACGAGGCCATATTCAAACGAGATGATATTACTGACATATTTACGGGAATACAACAAGGTATATTAGCAACACTTAAACTCCCGCGTTACAGTTTCATGGAACGCTTGGATCGTGAAAACCAATATGACCAACAGAGTACTCTTTTCTCTTTTAGTTATCAATTTGAGAAAAATCAGAATTTCACTAGAAGTTCGATGCCTGCATCTATGACTCTACAATTCAGAAAAGATAATTTTAGTTGGTACTATACTCCTGCTGAAATAAGTTACAATCGAAATATAATTGATCCTGCCTTTTTACCTCAGCTTCCAGCACTTGATCAAGACTTTGTATTACGAGTTTTTACTGATCAAATTATTACACCCACAAAAATTGGATTTGTTTATGCGAATAATCAAACAAAGCCAGGACAACTTAGTAGTTTTGTCCGCATGGGTATCGAAACCAGTGGTAATTGGCATAGAGCTTCAAGATATTTATTCGAACCAAACTATGTTTCAGATTCCAGTTATAAATTTTTAGGAGTAAACTATTTTCAATACTCAAAGTTTGAAGCAGAGCTGAGATTTAAACAAAATATTGATGAATTAAATAGTATAGCTTTTCGAATTAATTCCGGCATTGCCATTCCTTATGGAAATAGTTCATTAATACCATATGATAAAAGATATTTTATTGGTGGATCAAATAGTTTGAGGGCTTGGCAACCTAGAACACTAGGTCCTGGGAATACCCCTAGAAGTGTGACTTCAATCTTAGATAAATCAGGTGAGTTTCTTCTTGAATTAAATATGGAATACCGGTTCACTATTATAAGAAAGCTCTTGGAAAGTGCAATCTTTTTGGATGCTGGAAACATTTGGAATTTAAGTAGGATCTCCACTTCAAACCCTGATTATGGCGTTTTACATTCCAATACTTTTTTAAGCGAAGTAGCATTGAATACGGGTATTGGTTTTAGGTTTGATTTAGGAATTTTCTTGTTTAGACTAGATTGGGGATGGCCGCTGAGAGACCCCAGTTTAGCTTTGAATCAGCGGTGGATTTTATCTGAAAGTATCAATAATTCAACTCTCTCGAAATATTTCTTTGATGAAACTGCTATTGCTATTGGAATTGGGTATCCATTTTAAGTAACTTTGATAAAATGAAATCATTAAATAAAGCTCTGCCAATATTGGTTTCTTTAATATTGTTGAGTTGTGGCGGTTTAACTAAGAAATTTAATGTGTTCCCAGTAGAATCCGACGTACGTTTAGGTTTGCAAGTTTCACAATCTATAGACAGTCAATATGAGAGTATATTATTAGATAGTTCAAGAAATGTGGACTTATACCGCTATTTATATTCAATACGTGATAGTATTTTAAAAAATAATCAACTAAAGCATGCAAATGATTTTGCATGGAGAATAAGAATTATTGATGATAGTACGTTGAATGCCTTTTGTACTCCTGGAGGTTACATTTACTTCTACACTGGTATTTTAAGGTTTTTAGAGTCGGAGGATGAGTTAGCAGGAGTTATGGGACACGAAATGGCACATGCCGAATTGAGACACAGCACCGATGCACTTACTCGGCAATATGGAATACAAATACTAACTGCAATTATGGTTGATTCACAATACAATGATCTAGCCAATATAGCTTCAGGGTTAACACAATTAAAATATGGCAGAAACGATGAATCAGAATCAGATGAATTTTCTGTTAGATGGCTTTACAATACATCATACAATGCTATAGGTGCCGCTGGGTTTTTCAAAAAAATCAATGCTCTAGGTGGAAGCGGAACACCAGAATTTCTTAGCACGCATCCCGATCCAGGTAAAAGGATAGAGAATATGGAAAAAATTTGGAAAGAACTAGGTGGCAAAACCGGTAACACCTATAAGGATAGATACCTCTTGAATACAAGATATATTCGCTAATTTACTGCTATACCTTGATAAAAACTAAAAAACGCTGAATTATTCAGAGTCTTTTGTTTTTTTGGATGCTCTTTTAGCTTTTGCAGAAATAGCTAACTCCTCAGAGCCTACTTTCCAATCTACCTTAAGAGTATCTCCTTCTTTTAATGTACCTTGAAGTACACGCTCAGCTAGTGGCTCTTCTAGATATTTTTGCAGTGCTCTTTGTAATGGCCTTGCTCCAAAATCTGCATCAAAACCCTTGTCTCCTAAAAATTCTTTTGCCTTCTCTGAGATTTCAATCTTATAACCTAAATCCTCAATACGTTTTAACATTCTTGTCATCCTTACATCAAGGATCTTAACAATATTCTCTTTGTCTAAAGATTCAAATACGATTACATCATCGATACGATTTAGGAATTCAGGAGAGAAGAACTTCTTTAACTGACCTTCAATTACCATTTTTGAATCTCGATCTTTACTTTCTTGTTTGTTGTGGGTTCCAAAACCTACACCTGTACCAAATTCTTTTAACTGACGTGAACCAATATTAGAAGTCATTATAATTACAGTATTTCTGAAATCAATTTTTCTTCCATTAGAATCAGTCATAAATCCTTCATCTAATGCTTGTAACATTAAATTGAATACATCGGGATGTGCTTTTTCTACCTCATCAAATAATACAACTGAATACGGCTTACGTCGAACTTTTTCAGTTAACAAACCACCTTCTTCATATCCCACGTAGCCTGGAGGAGCTCCAACAAGTCTGCTCACAGCAAACTTCTCCATGTACTCACTCATATCAATTCTTATCAATGCATCGTCTGCATCAAAAAGAAACTCACTTAGTGTCTTAGCTAATTCGGTTTTACCAACACCAGTTGGGCCTAAGAAAATAAATGAACCTATTGGTCTATTTGGTTCTTTGAAACCTGCTCTAGTTCTCTGTATTGTTTTTGACAATTTCTGAACTGCATTATCTTGTCCGATAACCCTTTGCTTTAAAGTATCAGACATGTGCAATAATCTTTTACTTTCATCTTCTCCCATTCGTTTAACTGGGATTCCGGTTATCATAGATATGACAGAAGCAATATCTTCTTCAGATACAGAATAACGCTCATTTTTGGATTTATCTTCCCATTCGGTTTTAGCAACTTCTAGTTCTTCCAAAAGTCGTTTTTCCTTATCTCTAAGTTTAGCCGCTTCTTCGAAATTTTGACTTTTAACAACTTTATTTTTTTCAGTTTTTATCTCTTCAATTTTTCCTTCCAAGTCAACAATTTCAGTAGGAACATGAATATTCGAAATATGCACGCGAGCACCGGCCTCATCCAAAATATCTATTGCTTTGTCTGGAAGATGCCTGTCACTCATGTATCGTTCCGATAAATCTACACATGCTTTAATTGCTTCACTAGAATAATTTACGCTGTGGTGATCTTCGTACTTACCTTTGATATTATGAAGTATTTCTATAGTTTCTTCCGGACTTGCAGGTTGAATGAGAACCATTTGAAAACGACGTTCCAAGGCACCATCTTTTTCAATATACTGGCGATATTCATCCAGCGTTGTTGCTCCAATACATTGAATTTCACCTTTTGCCAATGCCGGCTTAAACATATTTGAAGCATCTAGCGACCCTGATGCACCACCAGCTCCAACAATAGTATGTATTTCGTCAATAAATAAAATTACATCTTCTGCTTTCTCGAGTTCCATCATAAGCGCTTTCATACGTTCTTCAAACTGACCTCGGTATTTAGTTCCAGCCACCATACTTGCCAAATCTAAACTTACCACTCGTTTATTGAATAGAACACGAGAAACTTTACGTTGCATAATTCGTAATGCTAAACCCTCGGCAATGGCAGTTTTCCCAACTCCTGGCTCTCCAATAAGGACAGGGTTATTTTTCTTTCTACGTGAAAGAATTTGACTTACCCTTTCAATTTCTTTTTCACGACCAACGATCGGATCGAGTTTACCATCTTCGGCAGCCTTAGTGAGATCTCTTCCGAAATTATCCAGTACTGGTGTTTTAGATTTTGCTTTACTTTTTGCTGTTTGAGATCTTTTCTCTTCTTTGTAATATTCTTCAGGCGTTTCACCCTCATCGCTACTCATTTCATTTCGAATACCTTCAACCCCTTCTTCTAAAGCGGACTTGAAGACATCGTAAGTAATCCCATATTGTGACAAAACTTTAGATGCAACGTTATCTTCATCTCGTAGGATTGATAATAATAAATGTTCAGTGCCTATAAGATCAGTTTTGAATATTTTAGCCTCTAGATAAGTTATCTTCAATGCTTTTTCCGCTTGTTTTGTTAAAGGAATATTACCCAAATTTGTATTTTTTGAAGCGGTACTTCTAATACTATCTTCTATGCTCTTTTTCAAGCGAAGTGCATCAACATCCAACATTAGGAGATTCTTAAATGCCTTACCGTCCCCCTCTCTAACAATTCCTAAAAGCAGATGTTCACAACCGATGTAGTCATGACCCAAGCGTATAGCTTCTTCCCTACTATATTGTATTACCTCCTTTACTCGTGGCGAAAATTTTGCTTCCATAGTATTACTAACAAATATAAGTCAATTAATGCTGAGAAATATTATGGTTTATCCCATGTTGTGGATAATTGGTCTTATAATTAATTATCTAAAAAAACCTGCATAGAAAAATAATCGTAAAATACTTTGAAACTGCTGTAATACCGGTATTTATTACACATTTAGGCTTTTTCCACTTATTCTAAACAATTTGCTGTGCACAACTATTTACTCCCTCTAATTAACCTTTTTGTTATTTTGAAAAACTATGGCCGATTTTCAACCAACTAACAATCGTAAAACTAAAAAAAGTTACCCTAAAGAACTATTCGACGATCGATTGGGGCGCATGCCTCCTCATTCTACCGAACTTGAAGAAGCAGTTCTCGGAGCAATGATGTTAGATAGAGAAAAAATCAATAATGCTATTGATATTTTGTCAGAAAATCACTTTTATCATCCTCAGAATCAACTAATTTATTCTGCAATTAAATATTTGTATGAACAAGCACATACTGTTGATCTATTTACGGTTTCTAACTACCTTAAAAATGAAGGAAAGTTAGAAATGGCGGGTGGTAACATTTACTTAGCCCAATTAACCAATAAGGTTTCATCAGCAGCTAATATTGAGTTTCACTCGAGAATTTTAACACAAAAATTCATACAGCGATCTTTAATTAGAGTTGCAGGAGAAATTCAGTTTGATGCATACGATGATGCAATGGATAGTTTTGAATTACTCGATAAATCTGAATCCAAACTTTATGAAATTAAAGATTCAGGTTTAAAACGAAATTATCAAGAAATATCAGAGCTTATTTCAACATCATTAAAGGACATCGAAGCAAAAATGAGTAATGAAAATGATGGGATTACAGGCGTTGCTTCTGGATTTACCGATTTGGATCGGGTAAATGGAGGGTGGCAACCAAGTGACTTGGTTATTTTGGCCGCGCGTCCTGCAATGGGTAAAACTGCATTTGCTCTATCATTGCTCAGAAACGCAGCAGTGGACCATAAAAAGAGTGTAATGATATTCTCACTTGAGATGTCTGATATTCAATTGGTAAATCGTTTAATCTCTGCTGAGGCTCAAGTCGAGGGCGATAAAATCAAAAAGGGGAACTTAGTTGCAGATGAATTAAGCAGATTACAACAAGAAACAACTGCTCTTCAAAATGCGCGTATTTTCATTGATGATACACCCCAATTAAACATATTCGATTTAAATGCCAAATGCAGGAGAGTACATTCCCAACATGGATTAGATATGGTAATTGTTGATTACCTTCAGTTATTAAGACATGAGACCAAAGGTGCGGGTAATCGTGAGCAAGAAATCGCATTTATTTCAAGATCATTAAAAGCATTAGCCAAAGATTTAAATATTCCTGTGATTGCTTTGGCACAGTTAAGCCGTGAAGTTGAAAAACGTGGAAATAAGAGACCACAACTTTCAGACTTAAGGGAATCTGGATCTATTGAACAAGATGCCGATATGGTAATGTTCTTATATAGACATGAATATTACGAAAAGATGGGAATGGATACAAATGAAAGTGCTGGAAATACTGGTAGTGATGAAGAGTTAAACTACGGAATTAATGGTCTAACTGAAGTTATCATTGGTAAGAATCGTCACGGTAGTGTTGGTTCTGCGTTTTGTAAATTTGTTGGACAGTTTTCAAAATTTCAAGATCTCACATCATATGAAAGGGAGCAAATCAGAGTACACAAATCTGGTTATAATACACATCTAAATCCAAGCATTACGGTAGAGACCAGAAGTTCTAAGTTAAATGAAGATGATTTCTCTAATAATTCATCATCCGGAGATTCTTCAAAAGGTAGTAATGATTGGAATACCGGATTATCAAGGCAAGATCCAAATATATTTGAAGATTAGAGTATTTTAAGATTAAAAAAATCCCGGCTATAAGTACCGGGATTTTTAATCTTTATTGCTCTGATTTATCCTTGATTTTAGGCAATTTAACAGCAAATATCTTCTCCTTTCCACCTCTTGTTTTCCCTTCTACTACAATACTTCCCGATAGAGAATTTAATATAGAAACTGCGCCTCTTGCAGAATATACTTTTTCATTATTGATATGGGAAATATAGAATCCTTCAGGGATACCAGCATCTTTAAAACAACCATCTTTAACATCGCTAACCTTTACTCCATTCTTTAAATTTACTTCTGACCTTTCGTCACGTGTTGTATTAACCATTTCCATTCCGTCGAAAGAGTTGAACGATTTAACACTAGCTGTTTCTAACTTTACCTCACCATCTTTACTAAGCAAAGTAGCGGTTAAGATTTTTTCCTTTCCGTCTCGTATAACTATAATTTTCACCTTATCTCCTGGTCGGTATTTACCAACCAATTCTTGGAGTCTACTTGAACTATTAACCTCTTCATCTCCAAGAGAAACAATAACGTCTCCTTTTAGCATTCCAGCCTTTTCTGCCGCACCGTCTTCAATAACATCAGCAATATACACTCCTTTTAAGTCTTTAAGACTCTTTTCATCAGCTAAATCTTGAGTTATTTCTTGAATTGACACGCCCAAAATTGCTCTTTGTACTTGACCGTATTTCATTAAGTCATTTACTACCTTTTTCATTAAGTTCACTGGAACCGCGAAACCATAACCAGCATAAGATCCTGTTTGAGATGCAATAGCAGTATTAATTCCTACTAATTCACCTCGCACATTAACAAGAGCTCCACCAGAGTTTCCGGGATTTATCGCAGCATCTGTTTGAATAAAATTTTCAATAGCATATTGATTACCCTTACTACGAATTAAGTCAATATTGCGTCCAACCGCACTAACAATACCAAGGGTAACTGTGCTATTCAAATTAAATGGATTTCCAACTGCAACAACCCACTCCCCTACCTTTACTTCATCACTATTTCCAAGTTTTAGAAATGGAAGATCCCCTTCAGATACTCTTAATACCGCCAAATCTGTGTTCCTATCTGTACCCACCAATTCTGCGATATAAGTTCGTTTGTCATTAAGAATGACCTCAATTTTATTGGCATTTTCAACCACATGGTTATTAGTAACAATAAAACCATCATCAGAAATTATTACACCCGAGCCACTTGCAACGCTAGGACCTTGATTTGGCATTTGAAAACCTGGACCTCTAAAGAAATCAAACGGATCCATAGGTATTTGAGTATTTCCTTGTATTGAACCAGAGGAGGTTGTTTTAATATGGACTACAGCAGGATTAGCGATTTCCGAAACACCTGTAAAATCGAAAGCGGGCACTGCCTGTAATTTTGCATACCGAGCAAGTTGTGTTGAAGAATTTTGCTTGGCTTCAATATCCTGATTGTTTAAAGAATTTGGACCAAAGGACATAAAACCAAAAAGACTAATTACTCCGCCAAGCATACCTGCTAGAAGGAGTCCTACCCATTTGTGTTGTTCAAATAATCGTTTCATATTAATCTGTTAAGTTAGTTAATTGTTTGCAATTTTAGTATTCTATACAACGCAAATATGTAAGACTTAGCGTACTTTGCAATAGTTATTATTTACCTTTTTCGATAAAAAAGTATACATAGTGGCTGAAATGCAACAATCGTCCATATCAAACAATGAGAAACTTATTTACCGCATTAAAAGTGGAGATAGGCAGGTTTTGATTGATTTGTTCAAGCAAAATGAAGCTATGATTAAAAAGTATATATTCGAGCACCAAGGTGAAGCTGAAGATGCTGAAGATATTTTACAAGATGCAGTAATTGTGTTGTGGCAAAATGCAAGAAAACAAGACTTTGTTTTAGATGTAAAGCCAAGTACTTACATTTATTCAATATGTAAAAATTTATGGAGTAAGCGTTGGAAAAAAAACCAACGTCAAAGCCATTTGGAAGTGGTTGAGGTTAAAGAAAAAATCAATAGCAGTGCTGATCAAATTGAAGAAATGGACCTTTCAATTGTTAGAGACCTGTTAAACGGCATGGGTGAGCTATGCCGCAAAATTTTAATGATGTTTTATTTCGATGGTTTTGATATGAATACAATTGCAGAAGCCAATGAACTAGCAAACTCCAATGTTGCAAAAAGCAAAAAACATCAATGTCTTAAAACCCTTGCAGATCAGGTAAAACAGAAATATAAATCAACAGATTTTTTAAACAAATGAACCGCGAAGATCAAATTATAGAATATTTAGAAGGCAATCTATCCAAAGATGACAAAATTGCTTTTGAATCTGAATTGGCGGATGATAAAGAATTAAAAAATAAAGTAGAATTATATAAAAAAGTTATTGCCGGAATTGAAAGCGAAGGAGCCGAAGAGTTGAAGGAATACCTCCAACAAAGATTAAGTGAGCCAGAATTAAAGAAAAACTCAAGGGCATGGATGTATGCCGCAGCTACGGTTTCAGTTTTGCTTCTTGGCTATGTTGCAATATTTAAATATATACAAACAGGTTCAATAAAAGAAACGAAAGATTACATCACTCTTAAAGATGAGAGTATGAATCGATTGAAATTTTGGAAAAAATCTAAGTCAAAAGAGGAATCAAAATACACATCACAAACGCAAACAAGAAGTCCATATTTAGATTCCATTGAAATGCTTGATGAGGCAATGGCTATATACAATAACGATGATCTCAAAATTGCTCCTGAGGAAGAAGCGGCTGAAGAGAATATATCGGACGAGGCTCTTACTTTAACTGAAGGAGTGGCAACGACAAACAATATTGATTTTATTAATTCAGATAAACGCTCTGACACCATCGTAAGTCTTCAAGAGAATTTGATTGCATCAATAACAGTAAAACCTATATCACTAAATCTTGAGACACCATTAAAAAAACGTGAGATATTAGATATTGAAAGTGATGCAGGACGAGTTGTAAATACCACTCAAGAGTCTTCAGTGGTAAAAACTAATACTAATCGCTTAAGCGCCAAAGAAGAGACTACGTCAAAAAGCACAAAGGATAAAGAAAATTCTGAAGCGAAAAACAAGCTTCCAAAGGTTGCAACTAAAATTTCCAAAACAACTAATAGAAAAATAATAAGCCTAGTTAAAATAGATTTAGTTCGTACCGATGAGAATAAACAAATAATAATTGAACAATGGGAAAATAACCTAAAACTAAAGCTAATAAATATTTCAGGAGAAAATCCTTTGGTATATCATATCGGCGAAAAGTATTATTTACAGATACAAAAGAATATATACGAATTAAAAGGCATTACTAGTAGAACCGAAGATCCTAAATTAGTTGAAGACAATAACATTATTGGAATAATCTTAACAGATGAATAAAATGGTAAAGATTAGGTTCATTAAATACCAAGGAACGGGTAATGATTTTATCATCGTTGATGGTAGAAATGAATTACCTGGAGAGTTACCGGTTAAATTGATGTGTGACAGACATTTTGGCATTGGCGCCGATGGATTAATAATTCTTGCAGAAAGTAGTATATCTGACTTCAAAATGATTTACTATAACTCCGACGGCAACCTTAGTTCTATGTGTGGTAATGGAGGTCGTTGTATCGCCCATTTTGCCTCGATTTTCATATTCCCTGATCAAAGAAAATTCACTTTTGAGGCTCCTGATGGGTTGCATCACGCAATTATTGAACAGGATCATGTATCTCTTAGTATGAATGATGTAAATACTGATAGCACTGAACAATCGAATGAAGTAATTATCATGAATACGGGTTCACCTCATTATGTTTCTTTTGAGAATATTATTGAATCTGAGTTTTATAATTGGGCTAGAGGTATTAGATATTCTGAAACTTTTAACAAAGAAGGGATAAATGTTAACAATGTAAATGCTCAATCCGAAAACCAACTGAATATGCGAACCTACGAGAGAGGTGTTGAAGACGAGACATTAAGTTGTGGAACAGGCGTTACTGCAGCAGTTTTAAGTCATGCATTAAGAACTAATTTAAAATCTGGAACCATAGATGTAAACACAAAAGGTGGTTTACTAAATGTTTCATTTAAACGCTTGAATAATGTTTTCAAGGATATTTTACTTTCTGGGGAAGTTAAAATTGTTTTTGAGGGAACTTGGTCAATTGATTAAATCAAAATATTGTATAAAAAAAGGCCTTCTCTGAAGGCCTTTTTTTATATATAAATAGATCAATTATTTTTTAATCATTTTTAGCGTGGTAGAAGCATTATTTGCTGCATTTACTTTAATAAAGTAGATACCAGACTTTAAATCATTTGTATTAACTACAATATTATTAACACCTTTCTTGGCCAAGAATTCAACCTTAGAAACCAGTTTACCATTTGAATTATATATTGAGTAATTTGATCCACCTCCAACTTTAGAATCAAATTTGATGCTTGTTGATGAAACAACTGGATTTGGAGAAAGATTAGCTTTCAAAGAATTCTTAACTATTGATTTGGTAGAAGTTTTAAGTGAAGTACTTCGGTAATATCCTCTACCGTGAGTACCGATGTACATTACCATGCCTTCCCAAGGTCTCCACTCATAGCCTCTGATTTCAAATACAGGTATTCGCGCCATACCATCATTGGCTTCTTCCCAAGATGTACCGCCATTTTCAGTAGCCCAAATTCCCAGATCAGTTCCAATTATAATTCTATTTGCATCGTCAACATCAATTACAGCATCATAAACCGGCATACTTGGTAGGTTACCAGTAATGTTTGAAAATGTTGGGTTGGCATCTAACGCATCGGTAGATTCCAATATATAAGAATTATTACCATACCCCCCTAAAGTAAGGATAACATGATTTGGGTTTGAAGGATTAACATTTACTGAAGTCACCACTCTACCACTAAATGCAGAGCTAGAAATTTGAATTGTAGTTATTCCATCTGAGATTGTACTAGCAACAGGATTTGCATCTAACGTAAATTCAGCTGAATTCAATCCATCCACTCTATATAAAGCACCTGATTTGGCTATAAACAAATGATCTCCATCCGGAGTATAATCCATTTCTAGTATTCTTCCGTTGCCTAATCCTTTTGCTACTAAATACCATTCTACTGTATTAGCGAAATCAGTTGGATTTTTAGCCATCCAAACTTCGTTATTTTTTGCGAGATAGAGACGAGATTCTGTTTCACTAGCTTCCCAAAGATTAAAAGTAGTATTAAAATCTGTTCGAACTGTACCGGGTTGGCGATCGTCGAAGAAAGTAGAAGAAGATTGTCCACAATTATTAGAACGAGCCACTGTTCCGTAATAGGTAGACATGAAAACAATATTCGGATCATACTTACTAAATTCAGCATCGAAACCATCACCGCCGTAAATACTAAAAGCCGTTTTACTTTCCTGACCGTTTACAGAATTTCCTTTAAAATTTATAAGTTGAGTACCATTATCTTGAGCTCCACCTACAACATAACCTAACTCATTAGCTGCCACGTTATACAACTGAAGTGTAGTAAAACCTCTATTAATTGGAGTCCACGTTCTTAAATCTTTGCTTCGGTATAATCCTCCATCGCTACCAACAACACACGTAGCTGGTTTTGTAGTAGTGTCCCAGTCAATTAAGTGCTTATCGGCATGTACGTAGCTAGTATTCCAATCAGCTCCAAAAGTACTACCAAACTCACGGAAACCGTTTTGAGCGTCCCAACGAGCCATTGTTACACCAGCAAATATCACCTCATCTTTGTTTCCAGGCACTACTGAAATAACATTATCATACCAACCTTGAGAATTTGGACCGAACACATCGTTTACCGAATTACCTTCCATCAATATTTCCCAATTTTCACCGCCATCAGTTGTTCGATATAACGCAACAAGTTTTCCGTAGTTTGCACCAGAACCTGACCCTAGGGTATAAATATAATTAGGATCGTCCAGAGAAATGGCAATTGCAGTTCTTCCACCCGAATTAAATCCAATATTTTTAGTTGCTAGGGTACCTGTAGCCTCCTTTTTATAAACAGCTCCCGAACTTGTTGAAGCCCATATTGTACTGTTTGGATCAATTTTTATTTCTTTAATTGCACCACCAGCTAGTCTTGTAACTACTGGCGATGTTCCACTAAAATCAATTTCATACAACCCTACTTCGGTTCCAACAAAAATGCGATTAGCATTTGGGTCAGCTACCATGGAGTTACATTGTTGAAACCTAGAATCTTTTGCTTGAAGAACAACATCAAATTGGGTACCTAATTCGTCAGAACTAGCAAAAACACCTCCACCTAAAAAAGCTGGTGAACCATTTCTAGTACCCGCTAAGTTGGTAAATCCACCTTCACCAGTACCATAGTAAATTTTCCCATCTGGTGTTTGTGCAATACATGTAACATTTAAATTCTCTTGTTGATCATTGATTGGTGCCCAAGAGTTACCATTTGAAGTAGATCTAAACAACCCTCCGCTCACACCTCCTGCAAACCAAATATTTGGCTTTTTATTATTTCTGAGAAATGCTCGTATTCTTCCACCGACATTATCAGGACCCATATTTGTCCATTCAATTTTTTTACTAAGGCGCTTGGATACACTAGACATTTCATCAGCTTGAGCAACAGCAGCCTGTATCCATTCAGGATTAAGGGTTTGAGTCGCTTCATTCAATCTCAATGCACTGTAGTATTCCAAAGCCCCATGAATTCCCTGCTCTTCCGAATCCACTACCTCAGATTTCAACTCACACTGTTGAATATCTTTTTCCCATTGCTGGGCACCGTAATAGACCGATCCCGTCAATAATAAACTAAAAGTTACAGGTATAAATCTTTTCATATTCATTTTAGTATTTACGTTAATATGCAAATAAAAGTAAATCGAGGTCATTTTCCAATATTGGCGCAGATATTACCTCAATTACAGACATAATTTTTACATCGCTATTTTATGTTAATTTTTTAAAAATTTAAAAAACATGCTTTTCAGCGTGATATGAGCTTCTAACCATAGGCCCGCTTTCTACATATTTAAATCCTAATTCCAGCCCATATTCCTCCCAATGTTTAAACTTATCGGGATGAACATATTCAGCAACTGGCAGGTGCATTTTTGTTGGTTGCAGATATTGTCCTAATGTCAGGATATCGCATTTATGTTCCAATAAATCATACATTAATTTTTTAATTTGATCATCATTTTCGCCACAACCTAACATAGCACCACTTTTTGTGCGCAGGCCAAACTCAGAAGTCCTTTTTATTTGTTCCAGAGATCGAGTATACTTAGCTTGAGGTCTCACCAAACGGTATAAATCCTCTACTGTCTCCATATTATGACTCACCACTTCAGGTTTAGATTCTAGCATATGATATAACCAATCCCACTTCGCTCGAAAATCTGGAATTAAGGTCTCAATTGTAGTTTCTGGCGATTCCTTTTTTACTTCTCTAACTGTTTTTGCCCAAACTGAAGCACCTTTATCTGGAAGTTCATCTCGATTTACTGAAGTTATTACGCAATGTTTAACACCCATTAGTTTAACCGCCTCTGCAACTCTTCTTGGTTCATCTTGATCATACTCACCAGGTCTACCTGTAGCCACAGCACAAAAGGAGCAACTTCTGGTACAAATATTTCCCAAAATCATAAATGTTGCAGTGCCTGCTCCCCAACATTCACCCATATTCGGACAACGTCCATCTTCACAAATTGTGTGGAGCTTATTTTCTTTCACTATTCGTTTAACCCTGGTGTAATTTTCACCAATTGGTATTTCCATTTTCAACCATTTCGGTTTTGGATTATGAGGTTCTTTCTTTACAATAGGTAATTCTATCACTATTTATTTTTTAAATTTCAATAAATTGAGAAAATAATCATTGTTAATCTTTCTCAAAACCAACAGCAAAGTTAACGAATAGGGCGGGGAAGTTGAATCTGTTTAAACTTTCATTGTGTAATAATGGTATTTTACTCATAAATATGTCATTTGAAATACCCAGGCTTAGAGAATTTTTCAAGCTTCGATAACTACCCCATTCAACAGTTAAAGCAGTAAAGCAACCAACACCCCAAATTAAATCTCCTTCTTTAAAACCTCGTGTAAATGAAGACGAACCTCCAATCAAATTGGGATCATGTATTGAGGGATTGTATTGAACATTTGCATAACCATCAAATGGCGCACGACCTTGGTATAACCAAATATACACAGGCCAATAATACGCAGCATTAACAGAAGCCCCATAATCCAAAGAGCATGCAACTTGAAATCTAGATTTACGCTTCGAAAAGTAGATTGTTTTTTGAACAAATGGTCTTAAAGCCCATGTATAATTTGTTTTGTTAAGTTTAAAAGAGGAGCTACCGGGTAAACCAGCATTAATTACAGGAATTTCCTTAGGATGATTTATTGGGCCTAGTCTAATACCATAAGCAATTCCGAGGTTATCAAAATCGTTGGTTTTATATAAGCCCGCACCCACATCAAATCCAAAATTTCTAATCTGTGCGTCAATTTTTATAAAATTATTTACTTGAGACTTGGTATTATCTGCTAAGAACAGAGATACAAGAACTAAACAATATGTGGACAACCTAAGGTCCTTCATTACTCAAATATACTTAAAACATCATACATACACATTTAGCAAAACCACTGAAAATTTACTCCACTTTCTCCCACTAACGTAAAAATGGCAAATTTCCAGGTATTTATAATTATCTTCGCGCACTATTTTTACCCCAATTAAACAAAATGAAACCAGAACTTGCCATTAATTGCACTTTGTGGAAAACAAGTGGTTAATTTTGGGAAATTGTGGGAAATTGTGGGAAATTGTGTATTTATTTAGCAGACAGAAACTGGTTATCGTATGCCTGGACTAATTGGAGAATACTACTGCAAGCTGGACACGAAAGGGCGCTTATCGCTTCCTTCCAAGTTGCGCGCGCAAATACCTGAAGCTGCAGGTAATGTTCTCGTGGTTAATCGTGGATTCGAGAAATGCCTAGTTCTGTACACCAAGGAAGATTGGTTGAAGGAAACTGAAAAACTAAATGCAGTTGATGACTTCATGAGCCCCGAGATTAGAAGATTCAAAAGAATTTTCACTAATGGCGCCAACCTGCTTTCTATTGATAACGCTCAGCGTATTTTATTGCCTAAAAAACTAATGGAGTATGCAGACCTCAGCGATGAAGTTATTTTGAGTGCTTACGGAAGCAAAGTTGAAATTTGGAGTAAGTCATTGTATGATTCTGAGTTAGATGTAGAATCTACTGAACTTAGTGAATTAGCAAAGAATTTCCATCAACATAAAACATCTATTGGTGAACAGAACGGTTAAACCGGACTGTTTGCAATGGAGAATACTTACCACATACCGGTACTATTAACTGAGAGTGTAGATCATTTGGTGCATAATCCTGATGGAATTTACCTAGATCTTACCTTTGGTGGTGGTGGCCACTCTAAATACCTACTATCCAAACTTAGTGAAAAAGGTAGATTATTCTCTTTTGACAAGGATAGACATGCATTAGAAAACACAATAGATGACCAAAGATTCACACTGATTCACCATAATTTCAGATATGCTAAGCAATTTGTAACGTATTCTGTGGGTTTTGAAATAGATGGCATACTTGCCGATCTAGGGATTTCATCCTATCAAATAAACGAAAATGACCGTGGTTTTGCTCATAGAATGGATGGCCCTTTTGACATGCGTATGGATATTGACGCCAAAAAATCCGCAGCCGATATTATTAACGATTATACAGAAGCTGAACTTCTGAGAATTTTTAGGAGCTATGGTGAAATAAAAAATGCCTTTAAACTAACTACAAGCATCATAAATACAAGACGGAATATTCCAATAAAAACAGTTGAAGATTTTAAAACTGCCATTAATAACTGCATTCCAAAATCGGAAAGTGCAAGATACTTGTCACAGGTATTCCAAGCCCTCCGAATTGAAGTGAATCAAGAATTGAAAGATCTCGAAATTTTACTCGCTGATGCTCCAGAAATTTTAAAACCCGGCGGACGGATTTCAGTAATATCATATCATTCATTAGAAGACAGATTAGTAAAGAACTTCCTACAAACAGGTAATACGGAAGGACAATTAGTAAAGGACTTTTTCGGAAATAGTATAACCCCATTTTCATCTGAATTTAAAAAACCCATAGTACCTGGTGAAAAAGAAATTACTAACAATCCAAGATCGAGAAGCGCGAAACTAAGAATTGGAATAAAGAAATAAGAAATGGAGAATAAACATAGGGAATCTAGTAAAACCGAGGCAAAGCCATTTTTTGAGGAATGGAGCACCTGGCGTGTTATTCGTCTGATGCTCATCATATTCCCATTTTTAATCTTTTACATATACAACTCTTTACATACTGCCAAAGCGGTGAAAACCACAAAAACCCTAAAAAAGGAATTAAAAGAATTACATAGTGAACGAATAAGCTTAGAAAGTGAAATAACAAGAGCAAGCAAGCAAACAAAAATAGCTGAAAAGCTCAATGAAAATGGGCTTAAGGAAAGTACTACGCCACCAATAAAAATTATCCGTGAAAGCAAATAAAACCCCAAATACAAAAAGAGAAATCTTTAATCGCGCAAGGATAATCTTTGGCTTGATTGCGGCATTTGCATTGTATTTGATTTATTCAATTTTTTCGTTGCAATATGGCTATGACACAGAATTTAGCTTAGAGAACCAGAAAAAGAATACAAGAGTATCAAAACAAGAAGGAATCAGAGGGAATATTTACGCAGCCGATGGTAGTCTCCTAGCTACATCAGTGCCAACATATGATTTATACTGGGATGTTAATGTAACGGCATTAGGGGATATTGATTTTAACAAATATCTTGATACATTATCCTTGTTGTTTTCGCAAAATTTTAGGGAAAAAACAATTGAAGAATGGAGAGATAAGATCTTATATCTACGTAAGGTAAATAATCACTATTACAGGGTCACTTCAGATTTAAGTTTTGATAAAGTAAGAGAAATTTTCAAATGGCCAATTGTTAAAAGAGGTCGTTTTTCGGGAGGATTTTGGGTTGAGGAAAGAGCAAAAAGAATGTATTTCATGGGTAGCCTTGCAAAACGAGCAATTGGTTATTCAAAAGGGAAGTATAACATTGGTTTAGAAGGCTCTTTTGATACTCTACTTAGGGGTAAATCTATTGAGATAATGGAGCAGCGCATGCCTGGCAACATTTGGCGTCCTGTGAGAATAGGTTCAGCTCAAACTGCTGAAAACGGCAAAGACATAGTTACCACATTAGAAGTACGTTTTCAAGATATAGTTCAACACGCACTTAACAAGTCACTTATAGAGCACGACGCAGACCATGGATGTGCAATGGTAATGGAGGTATCAACTGGTGCTATTAAAGCTATGGCAAATCTAAAAAAGGGTCAGGATGGAAAGTATTACGAATCAATGAACTATGCTGTTGACCAATTCAGTGAGCCCGGATCGACCATGAAAATATTATCTGCACTCGCCCTACTAGAGGAGGATAAGGTAGATTTAAAAGATAGTGTCAAGACCTTTGGAGGTAAAGTAAAAATATTTGATCGTCCATTCTCCGATGACATTCATGGGTCTGAAAGAATCCCAGAAAAATATACACTAGAGGAATGTGTTGCATTCTCGAGCAATGTTGGAATAACTCAATTAGTGAATAATTCCTTTGGTAAAAATCCGGAATCATACATAAAATATATTCACAAAGCGGGATTCCATGTTAAACCTGATTTTGACATTCCTAGTTCAAACTACCCGAAAATTATTGAACCCGGAAATTCTCTATGGACCCCTGTAACATTACCGTCTATGTCTATTGGATATTCCTTAAAAATCTCTCCTTTACAGACATTAATGTTATATAACGCAATCGCTAATAAAGGATTGATGATGAAACCCTTTATGGTAAAAGAAATTCAAAAGGATGGTAAAGTTTTAGAAACTATTAAACCAAGTATTTACCAAAAAAATATTGCGAGTGAAAATACTTGTAAAAGCCTGAATCAATTTCTTCAGTCTGTAACTGAAAAAGGAACTGCAAAAAGTATTTTTAAAGATTGCAAATTCAACGTTGCTGGAAAAACAGGAACTGCACGAATCAGCCGAAATGCTAGTGGTTATTCAAGTGATAAATTAGCATCATTTGCTGGTTATTTCCCCGCAGATAAACCGGTATATTCAATCATTGTAGTAATTAACTCTCCAAAAAAAGGGGGGTACAGCGGAGCACTTGTTGCAGCACCTGTTTTTAAGGAAATAGCAGACAAAATTTACTCTACTCATATTCAAATTCAGCCTGAATTACTTTCTGGCAGCAGAATTGATATTCCCGAAGTGCAAAGCGGAGAACGCAAAAGCATACTTAAATTAAATAACGAATTCAATATCCCCATTGTAGACAAAAGTAAAAAGGACAAATGGATACAAACTGAAGAGAAAACAAGAAATATAATTTTAACCTCCAAGAGAGTTGAACCTAACAAAATTCCTGATTTCAGAGGGCTTGGAATAAAGGATGCTTTCGAATTGGCAAAGGAATTAAAGTTAGAACTTCACTTTGAAGGTTATGGACGAATAGTAACTCAGAGTATTAAACCTGGTGCCCGCTTCCGTGATGGTAGATCAATTTTCGTAAAACTAAAACCATGAAATCCATCAAAAAAATCATAGAAACACAAGCAATATTATTGAGTTCAGGGAATATTAACCAGGAGGTTTCTGACATTGTAATTGATTCAAGAAAAGCTACGAATGGATCATTATATGCAGCACTCAAAGGAACACAAGTAGATGGCCACAAGTTTATTGATGATGCATACAAAAACGGTGCACGCAGCTTTTTAGTTGAAGATGAATTTGAAAACCCATATAGTGATGCAACCTATATTCAAGTAAAAGATGTTCCATCCATTTTAGGAGAAATTTGTAAAGCATTCAATGATTACAAGTCGGATGATTTAGTAATAATTGGATGCACCGGAACCAATGGTAAAACAACCGTAACTACTCTACTCTATGAGTTATTTCAATATCTTGGATATAAGTGTGGTTTAATCTCAACAGTCGAATATAGAATTGGAGAATTAATATACAAATCTACTCATACCACACCTGATGTGGTGTCATTGCATAGGTTACTTGCAAATATGAGAGATCAAGAATGCACCCATGTTTTTATGGAAGTAAGTTCTCATTCAATTGATCAAAAGAGAATTAATGGTATAACATTCGCTGGTGGAATTTTCACCAATATAACTCACGACCATTTAGATTATCACAAAACTTTCGATAACTACATCAAAGCAAAAAAAGCCTTCTTCAATAATTTAAATAATGACGCATTTAGTTTAACAAACAAAGATGACCGTAATGGAGTAATAATGCTTCATAACACTAAGTCTACGCGCTATACTTACGGGCTTCACGGAACTTCAGATTTCAATGCTAAAATCATTGAAAGTGATTTCACCGGTATGCTACTACGTTTTGGACACTCCGAAATTTGGACCCCTTTAGTTGGTAAGTTTAATGCCTACAATTTAACTGCAGTATATGCGGCAGCTAATTTGATTACTAAAGGTCTCGAAGATATTGAAGTTGCTATGAGTGCCCTTCATCGTGTAAACGGCAGGTTTGAAGCTCTTCCGGCACCAAATAACATTACTGTAATTATTGATTACGCACACACCCCAGATGCCCTTGAAAATGTAATAAATACAATTCGCGAAATACGAAAAAACGAATCAAAAATCATTACGGTTATCGGTTGCGGTGGGAACCGAGACAGAGAAAAACGCCCAGAGATGGGCAAAATAGCGGCATCACTTTCAGATCAATGCATTTTCACATCAGATAATCCACGTGATGAAGATCCAGAGATAATACTTGATGAAATGTATGCAGGAGTTGATGCAGCGCACATCAGACACATTTTAAAGATTACAAATAGAGAGGAAGCAATAAAAACATCAATGCTATTTGCGCATCCAGGCGATGTTATTCTGATTGCTGGAAAAGGTCATGAAACTTATCAAGAAATCAACGGAATAAAACATGATTTTGATGACAAAAAGACTGCAATAAAACACTTTAATCTGATCAAATAATGCTGTATTATTTATTTAAATATTTAGATGAGTTAGGATATTCCGGTACAGGTGTATTCAACTACATCTCATTTAGAGCTTCGCTTGCCGGAATTATTGCACTTATAATTTCTTTGATAGCCGGTAAAAAATTAATTGGCTTTCTCCAAAAGCTACAAATTGGTGAAAGGATTCGAGACTTAGGGTTAGAAGGACAAATGCAGAAGAAAGGGACTCCTACTATGGGTGGAATCATCATCATTCTAGGTATTGTTTTACCTACTCTTCTGTTTGCTAAAATAGATAATATCTATGTGATGGTGATGTTGTTGAGCACAGTATGGATGGGAATTATTGGAGGAATAGATGATTACATTAAAGTATTCAAAAAAAACAAGGAGGGCATGAAGGCCACCACCAAGTTAATTGGCCAATTAGCGTTGGGAATTCTTATAGCTGCGGCAATTGATTACACACATAGCATGAATAACATTCCGCTGGAAACTAATCTTCCCATAACTAAACTAAAATTAAACTACAGTGACTTAATACCTGGCGATGGGAATGCTTATATCTTGTTCATCCCAGTAATTATAATAATCGTAATGGCAGTAACTAACGCTGTTAATTTAACAGATGGTATTGATGGACTTGCAGCTGGCACAACGGCGATTGTAGGTGCAGGTTTAGGTATACTCGCTTATTCAACGGGAAACGTAAAAATTGCAAATTATTTAAATATTATTTACGTAAAAGACAGCGGAGAGGTAGTGGTATTCTTGGCAGCTTTAATTGGTGCATGTCTTGGCTTCCTTTGGTTTAATGGATTTCCAGCACAAGTATTCATGGGAGATACTGGTAGCATGGCACTTGGAGGTGCGATTGCGGCAGTATCTGTAATTATTAAAATGGAATTACTTCTACCCGTATTGTGTGGAATTTTCTTTGCTGAAAGTCTATCCGTAATACTTCAAGTTAGTTATTTTAAATATACGAGGAAGAGGTACGGTGAGGGCAAGCGTATTTTTCTGATGTCTCCACTTCACCACCATTATCAAAAGAAAGGAATCCCCGAAAGTAAAATCACTTTACGCTTTTGGCTAATAACTGTAATTCTAGTTTTAGCAACTATAGCCCTGATTAAATTACGTTGAAGAAAAATCTTGTCATATTGGGCGCTGGTATTAGCGGCATTGGAGCAGCCATTTTGGGTAAAAAAGAAGGTTGGAACGTTTGGCTATCCGAACATGGCAAAATAATCGCTACAGACAGAAAATTACTGAATAAATATCAAATAGAATTCGAAGAAGGTGGTCATAGTGAATCAAAGATCAAAAATGCTGACATCATAGTTAAAAGTCCAGGAATTCCTCCTACTGCTCAACCTTTAACATGGGTAAATAAAAATCAAACTGAAGTTATATCTGAAATTGAATTTGCTAGCAACTACACAAATGCTACGTTAATTGGAATTACTGGAACAAACGGTAAAACAACTACAACATTATTAACTTACCATATATTAAAATCTGCAGGCTTTAATGTAGGCATAGCCGGTAATATTGGCGATTCATTTGCCCTACAAGTTGCCACAAAAAACTATGACTACTACGTTTTAGAATTAAGTTCTTTTCAACTCGATGATTGCATAAAATTACGCTTACACATTTCCTGTATTCTGAACATCTCTGAGGATCATTTGGACAGATATAATGGTTCACTAGATAAATACATACAGAGCAAACTAAGAATTACGCAGAATCAAACCCAAGAAGACTATTTCATCTACTGTAGTGATGATAGTAATACAGTTTGGGGCATTAATAATACTAAAATCGAGGCTTCCCATTTAACATTTGGATCAAAAAAAAATGAGAGCGCTTCTATTTCGAAAAATCAAATAAAAATAAATCTAAAAAACAATCAATACACCATAGATATGAACAATTTACAAATTAGAGGTAAGCACAACACTTACAACACAATGGCCGCCGCAATTATGAGTAGTCTTCTCGACGTTAGAAAAGATAACATTAGAGAAAGTTTAACACATTTTCAAAATATTGAACATAGGCTAGAAAACCTTGGCAAAGTATACGGAGTAGAATACATTAATGATTCAAAAGCTACTAATGTTAATTCAACGTGGTATGCATTGGAAAGCATGGAAAAACCTATCATTTGGATTGCTGGAGGTGTAGACAAAGGAAATGATTACTCATCAATAAAACCACTAGTAAAAGAAAAGGTAAAGTTAATTATTTGTTTAGGTTTAGATAATAGAAAAATCCATCAAGCTTTCCAATCCGATGTAGATATGATAATCAATACAAGTAGCGCCAAGGAGGCAGTTCATGTAGCTTCAAGAATGTCTTCAGATGGTGATGCTGTATTACTATCTCCCGCCTGTGCTAGTTTTGATTTATTTGAAAACTACGAAGAAAGAGGTCGCCTATTCAAACAAGCCGTTAAGAATTTATAATCCTAATGAAATTCCGTAGTATTTTCAAAGGCGACATTTATGTTTGGGCAATTGTATTTACGTTGTCAGTAATTGGTGTATTGGCAGTATATAGTGCTACAGGAACCCTAGCTTTTGCCAAGCAGAGTGGCAACACGGAATTTTATTTATTGCGGCATTTAGGATTTTTAGTTGTTGGATTATTCTTAATGTATCTAATCCACAATATCCCTGTTAAATATTATGCACGTCCATCTCAATTCTTGCTATGGGTGTCATTTTTACTCTTATTGGCCACTTTGGTTGTTGGCTACAGAATTAATAATGCTGCTCGTGTAATTCCAATATTAGGGTTTACTTTTCAACCATCGGATATGGCTAAAGTATTTCTTGTAATGTTTATGGCAAAGTATTTAAGTAAACGACAAGATTCAGTTCATAAGTCGAGCGTAATGTGGTGGTTAGTTGGAATAATAATAATAATAATTGCACCCATTATTCCGGAAAATTTAAGTACTGCATTGGTCATATTAACAACAAGTACTATGATCATGTTATTGGGTCGAATAAAATTCAAATATATATTTTCACTGGTTGGAGCAGGGGTCATTCTTGCGGGATTATTCTATCTCTTCCTAATGAATTTAGACATGTCCAAATATCCAAATTCTCGACTTCCAACATGGAAAAAAAGAATTGAAACATTCATGGGAAAATCAGATGATGATAACAACTATCAACAAAACCAAGCCAAACTTGCTGTTGCGTCAGGTGGATTTTGGGGCAAGGGGCCAGGCAATTCAACACAACGAAACTTTCTACCCCACCCTTATTCAGATTTTATTTTTGCCATAATTGTTGAAGAATATGGAATGCTCGGCGCTTTAATATTAATTGCGGCCTTCATAACTCTTATAATAAGAGCATTAAAAATGGCAATTGACAGCCAACGTTCCTTTGCTGCATTAGCCGTATTAGGCCTTGCTGTTAGTATATCGTTTCAAGCATTCATACATATGGGTGTTTCTGTTGGTAAACTTCCCGTTACGGGTCTTACACTTCCGTTAGTGAGCATGGGTGGAACAAGTATTCTATTTAATAGTATAGCCTTTGGCATCATCTTAGGAATAAGCCGGCATATTCAAGAAGAAAAGTTAATAAAAAGCACATCCGGTCCAGGAGCAAGCATCAACGAAGACAAAGAATCAGAGGAGGATTCCGAAATTGACTAAAACCTATATTTTTTCTGGTGGAGGGACAGGTGGCCATATTTTTCCCGCTATAGCCATTGCCAAGCAATTAATAAAAATCGAACCTCAATCAGAAATATTATTTGTAGGCGCAAACGGAAAGATGGAAATGGATAAAATCCCAAACGAAGGATTTAATATTATTGGTTTGCCTATTAGGGGATTAGTAAGAAGTCTGAGCTTGAGAAACTTTCAAATATTATTAAATGCTTTAAAAAGCTATCAGAAAGCAAAGAAAATAATCAAAGAACAACAACCAATTGCGGTTTTTGGAACTGGAGGTTACGCTAGTTTACCAATTGGATTAGCAGCAGCTAAATATAAAGTTCCACTATTCATTTGGGAAGGGAATGGACATGCTGGATTAAGCAATAAAATCCTCCAAAAGAGAGCGCGAAAAATTTACTGTGGATTCGATGGAATGGATAAACAATTTCCAAATGGCAATTGGAAACATTCCGGCAATCCAGTTAGAATAGAAATGTTGAATTTACCTGAAAAATCGAAGGCTGCAGATTATTTTGGATTAAAAGAAAATCTTCCAACAGTTTTTATTACCGGAGGAAGTTTAGGAGCCAAATCAATTAATTTAGAAATTGAAAAGACTGCAGAAAAATGGTTAAATATAGGTATTCAGATTATATGGCAAACGGGTAAATTATTTAAGCATAACTTAAAACATAAAAATCTATGGTCAGATTCATTTATTAAAGAAATGCCTATGGCCTATGCCTTAGCTGATCTTGTCATTTCTAGATCTGGGGCACTCAGTGTTTCAGAAATAATGGTTACAGGTGTGCCCGCAATTTTCATACCCTCTCCAAACGTAACCGACGACCATCAAACAAAAAATGCTTTAAAAGCAACCCAGACAGGTGGTGCAGTACTACTTGAAGATTGTCAACTTGAAAGTTTAGATGACCTAGTATTAGAATTAATTAAAGACCATTCTAAACGAAAAATAATGAGGGAAAAACTTTTAAAAGCCTCTAAACCTAACGCTACCAAAGAAATCACTTTAGACATGTTATCAAATATATGATACTTGAAAATAAATATAGATTTGCCTATTTCATAGGAATTGGGGGTATTGGAATGAGTGCTGTTGCTCGATATTTTAGAAAAATAGGACTTCAAGTATTTGGATACGACAAAACATCAACGACACTCACAAATTCACTTATCAATGAAGGAATCGAGATAAATTTTGTGGATGAGGCTAATGCAATACCACAAATTCTATTAAAAAATAAAGAAGATGTATTATGGGTTTACACACCTGCTATTCCAAAAAACAGTCAACAAAAATGTTATTTAGAAGAATCTAATCTCCAGTTATTTAAAAGGTCGGAAATTTTAGAATTAATAACTCAACGGAGCATTTGTCTGGCTGTGGCTGGAACCCATGGCAAAACCACTACGAGTAGTTATTTAGCCCATATACTAAAATCAAACAATATAAACTTCAGTGCATTTCTGGGAGGAATATCTAGCAATTACAATACTAATTATATTGAACACAGTACAGGTTTAGAATTATTTGATAAACCAATAATTATAATTGAAGCAGATGAATTTGATCGTAGTTTTCACCGCTTAAACCCTCAAGCGGCAATTATTACTTCGGTTGATGCAGATCATTTAGACATATACACAAACACCGAAGAATTTATTAAAGCTTTCCAAGTTTTTGCTGAAAAGGTGAGAAATAACTCGGATTCCATTGCACCTACAGGACTAATAATTAATGATATAATCGATGTATTTAATGAATCTATACATTCAACCTGGTACTATGGCAACAATACAGAATCGGCCTATGTTTTAAGTGATTTACATGTAAAGAATAATAAATTCCATTTTACCCTTACTCATAATACAACACACATTGAATATACAAATGGGTTACCCGGAATACACAATTCTCTAAATGCTGTAGCTGCTATATCCTTGTGTAATGAGATTCTAAAATTAGAACCCCAAGCATTAGCTGGGGCGATTGCCTCATTTAAAGGAGTGAAAAGGAGATTTGAGATAATCTATGAGACTAAAGAAAGGGTAATTATTGATGATTATGCTCATCATCCAAGTGAATTAAAATCATTCATTGATTCGGTAAAATTATTATATCCTAACAGAAAGATCACCGGAGTTTTTCAGCCTCATCTTTACACGAGAACACGAGATTTTGAAAAAGGTTTTATAGATGAATTAACCAAACTTGATGAGCTAATATTAATGGAAATATATCCTGCTCGAGAACTACCAATTGAAGGTATTAATTCAAAAAGTCTACTTTCAAAAATAAAACACCCCAATAAATATCTACTGGATCAGGAGTCTGTAATTGAGTTTGAAGACAAACACAAACCTGAGGTATTTATAATAATGGGTGCTGGAAATATTGATCAAATTTCACAAAAACTAAAAATAAAATATGAACAAAATTAAAATTGCACTTAGTCGCAAACAATGGATGGTGACCATAATTGTGGTTTTAGGAGCAATTGTTATGTTTACATGGAATAGTTTAAGTTTTGCAAGTAAGAATAGAATTATATCCGAGGTTAAAATTGACATTACAGAAAGCCCAACTGGATTCAATTTTTTTGAACACAGCGATATTACAGAACTACTTCAAAAAACTATTGGGAACCCCGTAGGAAAACCAACATCCGAAGTTAAACTTACTCAATTTGAACTAAAATTAAACAGGTTACCACAGATTCACAATGCTCAAGTCTATGTTGATTTTGGTGGTACTATAAAGGTCAAAATAAAAGAGAGACTTCCAATTGCATTAGTTTTCACAAAAAATGGAAAATCATATTACATAGATTCTACAGGAATAATTATTCCAGATCTAAAAGTATTCAAAGCGCCAATTTTAGTAATAAACGGGAATATAAACTTACCTAAAAAGGGTAAAACCAAAGATAAAAAAACATGGGGGGAAATAACTGCCATTTCCAAAGAAATATATAATACTGAACTATTGAAACTACAATTTGAACAATGTTATGTAGATAAGTTTAATCGCTATGTATTGATTCCTAAAGTAGGAAAACATACCATTGTTTTAAACAACACTAGTAAAATTGGCCAAAAATTCGAAAACCTCCGCGTTTTCTATAAGAAAGGCTTACCTAAGCTAGGGTGGAATAAATATAAAGAAATAGATATTTCTTATGAGAATCAGATAGTCGCTAGACGATAGAACAATAAACTAAACACAATAAAAAATTAACTGTCCAAAAACCACAACACTAAAAAAATATACCAAATGGCAAGCGAAAAAAATAACATTATTGTAGGTCTCGATATCGGGACAACTAAAATTTGCGTAATTGTTGGTCAATTAGCAGAGAATGGTAAAATCAATATCCTAGGGGTTGGTAAGGCATCATCACAAGGTGGTGTTTCAAGAGGAATGGTAGCTAATGTCAACAAGGTCGTAAGCGCCATAGAGGAAGCAGTAAAAGAAGCAGAAAAAGTAACCCAAATAAAAATAAATACTGTTTATGTTGGAATTGCTGGTCATCATATTAAGAGTATACAACATAGAGGCACATTAACTCGTAGGAATGGCGAAGAGGAAATATTAGCAGAAGAATTACAAGGGCTAGAAAGCGAAATGGAAAATTTAGCCTTATCTCCTGGATTAGAAATATTGCATGTGCTACCTCAGGACTATAAGATAGATGGAGAAGATGGCATACGCGACCCCATAGGTCGGATTGGAGTGCGCGTTGAATGTAATTACCATATAATAACTGGAGAAACCAGTAGAGCCAAAACTATAGGCAGAGCAGTTCATAATGCCGGTTTAAAAGTGGCAGACCTAGTAGTGGAACCCGTTGCATCTTCAAGCGCTGTTTTATCAGATCCTGAAAGAGAAGCGGGAGTAGCATTAGTTGATATTGGAGGCGGAACCACCGATGTGTGTGTATTCGAAAATGGATATATTATTCATACAGCAATAATCCCTATTGGTGGAGATAGAATCACCAAAGACTTACAGGAGGCATTTGGCATATTAAAAGATCAAGCTGAGGAAGTGAAAATCAAATATGGTAATTGTGTTCCATCAGAAACCATGAGAAATGAAGTAGTAGTAATCCCAGGATTACCAGGACGGCAATCTAAAGAAATTTCACTGTATGCTATAGCTCAAGTCATTAAAGCAAGAATGGAGGATATTATTCAAAGGGTTGATTTTGAGATTCAGACATCAGGTATTGCCGATAAGTTAAACGGTGGTTTAGTATTAACAGGGGGTGGATCTGGATTAAAAGATGTAAGTCAATTATTCGCATTCTATACCGCTTTAGACGTTCATATTGGATCTCCTGGAAGATACCTTGGTAGAGGTATGATTGATGAGGTAAGAAACCCAATGTATTCCACCGCAATAGGATTAGTAATGCTTGGAATAGAAGAAGAAATTAAAATTGGTTGTGAATTCGAACCCAACAAACCAATATCGGAATCAACACCAGAGAATGAAGAGGTTGTTTTAGAAGGTGAAGTATTTGAAAAACAAGAGGAACAAAAACCTACACAAAAACCATCTTGGAAACCAACTATATACTCTTCTATCGGCGGATTCTTTAAAGGATTAGTCATGGATGATTCTGACGACTTTATAAAAAACTAAACCAAAAACACAATAACCATGGAATTTCAACCAGACTTAAACGAAGAAAAAATCATTAAAGTTATTGGTGTAGGCGGTGGAGGATCCAATGCTGTTAACTACATGTATAAGCAAGGAGTTGAGGGCGTTGAATTTTACATTTGCAACACTGATAACCAAGCTTTAAGAAATAGTGCTGTCCCCAACCGTGTGCAACTTGGCAATGACGGTCTAGGAGCAGGATCATCCCCTGAAGCAGGTGAAGAAGCAGCAAAAGGTAGTATCGAAGAAATTGAATCGATGTTATCTGGTGGAACGCGAATGATTTTTATTACTGCAGGTTTTGGCGGTGGAACAGGTACTGGAGCCGCACCCATAATTGCTAGTGTTGCAAAAAAACTAGGTATTTTGACTGTTGGAATAATAACCATTCCTTTCGGGCATGAAGGTCCCTTACGCAGAAAACAAGCAGAGGATGGTATTGAGAAAATGAAGCCTCATGTTGATGCATTATTAACTGTAAGTAATGATAGAATAGTAGAAATGTATGGTGATATGACTTTCATGGAGGCATTTTCTGAAGCCGATAGTATTTTGTGCACAGCTGCGAGAGGTATAGCTGATATCATTTTTACACCTGGACATATAAACGTAGACTTTAATGATGTGAGAACTGCAATGAAAGAAAGCGGTCATGCACTATTAGGTACCGGAATTGCAGATGGTAATAATCGTGCTGAAGATGCAGCTAAAAACGCTCTAGAAAGCCCTCTACTAAATAATAACAAAATTACAGGTGCAAAGCATCTTTTAATCAATCTTTGTTATGGTAGTGCCATGCCTACAATGGCAGAAATGGGGAAAATTTCACAGTTTTTACAAGAACAAGCAGGTAACTCTGCTGATTTAAAAATGGGAATAACTCAAAATGATGAATTAGGAGAGCACCTTTCTGTTACTGTAATTGCTACAGGTTTTAAAACTGCTGAGGAGCATAGTGATGAAATTTCAAAAATTGAAACTTCTGAACAAATAATAAAAGAGCCAATTTCTGAAGATGAGTTTGAAATTGAAGATATGGAGGATTACCAAGAAGAATCTGAAAATCCATATTCTCCAAAAGGGGCATTTGAACCTACACAAACAAAACAAAATTCTAACAGCTCATCCGAAATTGAAGAAACAGATATACAAGATTTATTTAATAAAAGAAGAGCAATTCAAAATCAATCTTCTCATAATTCAGATAATCTATTTAACCAACCGCAGCATTCAAACAGCAGCAGTTTTGGGTTTGGAATACCACATTCTAGAGTAAATAATCCTCTAGTATCAGATAATGATATTGATGTACCAGCATTTAGAAGAAAAGGAATAAATCTTGAGTCTGCACCGCAAAGTAATGCGAATGCAGTATCAAAATTAACTTTAAAGGAAGCAGAGGAAGATAATGTTCAAAACGATTATGAAGTAGGTCCTAACAGATTACTTCACGATAATGTAGACTAAGTCGCTTAGTGTGTTTGTGGTTATAATGCCCTTCTCCGGAAGGGCTTTATTTTTGGTAATATTCGAAATGTTTACCTACTACAACTTCAGCATCAAAACAACTTAATGCCTTTTGACGAGCATTTTTGGAATAACTAATTTTATCACCAATTTCAATAAATTCAGCAATTCTAGATGCTAACTGATTTAGATTATCAGGTAGATCTACAAAACCATTTTCACCGTCATCAATCATTTCCTGAACACCTCCAATTTTAAAACCTGCCACCGGCGTTCCACATGATAAAGATTCCATTATTGTATTTGGAAAATTATCTTGAGTTGAAGTGATCGCATATAAATCCGCAATTTGATATGATTCACGTATTTTATCTAAATCAGAGACAAAACCCACAAAATGCGAATGGTCTAGATTATATTCATTTCCCTTCGGATCGCCTAAAATTAGAAACTTAACACAGGAAGTTGTCTTTCCTAAAATGAGCTTTGCAAGTTCTAGAAATAAGTGAAATCCTTTTGCCGGATTAGTTAATATTGCTGCCGAGAAAAGTATTACAAAATCATCATCCGTAAAATGATAATCTTGTCTAATAGTTTTCCTATTATCAGTTGTCAAAGGCTTGAAGAATTTGGAATCTATGGTATAAGGAATATTCTGAATTCCTTGCGGATCTTCGATTATTGGACTTTTTAATGCTGAATTCATAATCCATTTAGATGGTGCAATGAATTTAATATTACCCTTCCCCCATAAGTCCATCTTTTTCTGAAACACAGAAACAGATAAATCATTAGAGTTTGGATTTTTCAAATAATAGCAGTTCCCACAACCGTTTATGTAATTTTCACAATCCCAATTATAATAACATCCACCTGTAATAGCCCATAGGTCATGGAGAGTCCAGAAGAATTTCTTTTTTTCTTTTAATAAGGCTTCCAAACTAGTAAACGATAAAAAGCCTTTATGTATCCAATGAAAATGAATTATATCCGCTTCTTTCACCCAGGGATGTTTAGAAATATCCATTCCTACTTTTGCATGGGAATATCGAAACCTCATTTTTTTAGAAGCCTCAAAGCGTGTAAAATCTAATTTATCTAAAGCGTGTAAAGCAAATGCAAAAATCTTCTTTACAAAAGATCTTCCCCAGATTTTGGTGAATTCATCTTCATTAATTTCACCTGTAAATATTAAATGTTTTGAAATGAATCTATTATCACCATTAAGAGCATTATGAAGTCTTTGGGCTGAACTAAAAGCACCGCCAATTGTAGTACCACTTAAATGTAAAACCCTAATTTTATTTGACATGATATTAACTTTAAATTTTCCTTGAAAGCATTAATACTAATATCAAAGTAATAATCATTAAAAAACCGCCCGAGAGATATGGCAAGGCATAATATTGAGCATATAAAAAGCCGCTCAATAGTGGACCTACAGCTCTAGCTAATGAACCCATACTTTGAAGTATTCCCAGCATTTTCCCTTGAGATCCAGCCGGAGAATGTAGTGAAACCAAACTATTTATTGAAGGCATTAACAATCCATTACTTATTGCTAATAGAAGAATCGCTATAATCTGTATGGGGTAAAACCACTCTAAAGTAGGTAATGGAATAAGTGTTAATCCCAGTCCAGCTATTGGACATCCAATGATTAGCATTTTCCTTAGTCCCAACCTCTTTTGGAAATAACCTATTAACGTTCCTTGAACAATTGCACTGAACACCCCAATTATTCCAAAAATATTCCCTATTTGCACAGGCGAGAGAGAATATCGTTCCTTCCATAATACACTAGCATTTATTTGCATCATGGAAAATGCAGATATATAAATAAAGTTGATTAATAATAATTCACCGATAACCTCGATACTCCATGCTTTAACCATACCTTTAAATGTGTCAACAGGCTTATTTTTAACCCCCGATTTTTGTAAATTACTCTCAGGCAATGCGAAATACGCCCATAAAAAATTTAAAACACACAGTACAGCAGTGAAAAACCCTACCCACTCTAAACCATGTTTTTCACCCCCAATTTGAAACAACCACCCACCAATAGGAGGCCCGAATACGAATCCTAAACCAAATGCAGCCCCAATAATACCCATTTTTTTTGCGCGTTCCTCTGGTTTTGAGATATCGGCTATATAAGCCTGGGATGCGGAAATATTTGCACTACCAAAACCAGAAATAACCCTTGCCAACAATAACATTAAGAAACTACCCGCTAAACCAAAAAGCACATAACCCAAGGCGTTCGCAAGTATTGAACCTAATATAATTGGCCTTCTTCCAATTCTGTCTGAAATTGATCCAAAAATTGGGGCAAATAAAAATTGTATAACAGAGAAAACAGCTGCTACTAAACCAACAGCTACATCCGGATCTAAGGTCTCAGCAATAGCTTTACCCTCAACTAACTCTTTGGCTAGATTTGGTAAAATAGGAATCACTATACCAAAACCTAGCAAGTCAATGAAAATTGTAACGAACAGAACAATGATTCTTCTATCCATTATTTTACTATTTTATTAAATGCCCAATGTTTATTTAACGGTAAGTATAAATGATTTCTTGCTTGCTCTAAATTCTCCACCATAGAATTGATTACTAATGAATCCTCCCTTATCTCTCCATTTTGAAATGCCTCTTTAAATGATTCGATTGTGTGTATTTCAGTAGTATTACAATAAGGTCTCCATATCAAATTTCGATTAAAGAATTCAACTGACTGGGCCTTCATAAGCTTAAACACCTTGTCAATACTACAACCTGAGGGATTTTCTACGCTTTGATCAACGGCAACTAAAACTATTGATTCATGTATAATTTCAAATCCGGCGGATAGCATCGTCCCATGCGATTTCCAATTTGATAATAATGAATTCAGCTCTTTTTGAAGCAAATTACCTTCAACATTATCCAAAATTTTGGAAGCACCAAAAAACCAAACTCTTGATTCCTTTGGTAAATTGGGGATTATCATTTATTCAAAGTTTGATTTACCAATTCTGCAAGGTCAAGTACTTGGATTTGATCTTCTTTTTCAAAATGCTTTACTCCATCTTTAAGCATTGTTAAGCAAAATGGACAATTTACAGCAATTATCTCAGGTGACTCATTAACTGCTTCTTGGGCTCTTTCAATATTAATCTCTTTATTCCCGTTTTCCGCCTCCTTAAACATTTGAGCTCCACCAGCACCACAACAAAGACCATTAGTACGGCACCTTTTCAATTCTGTAAGATCTATATCTAAACGTTCCATAACCATCCTCGGTGCCTCATAAACATTGTTAGCTCTTCCGAGATAGCAACTGTCGTGATATACAATTTTTTTCCCTTTGAAAGCGCCACCTTCAATAGCTAACCTACCAGAGTTTAGCAATTCGTTTATTAACTGAGTATGGTGAACAACGTCATAGTTCCCACCTAGTTCGGGATAATCATTTTTCAAAGTATTAAAACAATGTGGGCAAGCCGTAACTATTTTCTTTACACCATAACCATTCATTAACTCAATATTCTGCATGGCCTGCATCTGAAATAGAAATTCATTGCCAGCACGTTTGGCCGGATCCCCGGTGCATCCCTCTTCTGTTCCAAGAATTGCAAAATCTACACCAGCACGTTGTAAAATATTGGCAAATGCTTTACTCACGCGTTGTGCCCTCTCATCAAAACTTCCCGCACATCCAACCCAAAATATTATTTCAGGGGTTTTTCCGTGGTTTAAGTAATCTTGAATGGTTTTTACCGAATCCATGGATGCAATTTCGGCAATTATTTGCACAAGTCATAAAAAAGGCCATCTGAAAGATGGCCCTAGTTGTTGAAGTTTCGACAAAAACTTGTTAATAACCAACTCCACCTGACCCTACAACCTCCTGAAATGGCATAATTAGAACTGGAACGTTCGAAGATTCTGCCACTTTCTGAAAAGCACTCGTTTTGAAGGCTCCTTCAGTGTTACTTACTGCAGAAATCCAATGTTGACTCATGTTATTAGACTCATCTAGAACAGTTTCTGCACAATTCTTCGATGTTACCTCTTTGATATCTGCCTTGATTCTCCGTTCTTCCATGTAATTCTTACCTTGAAAACAATATGTATGAACATATGTTTTTTCTTCATAATCATTGGATTGATAAACGCCTAATACTTGCACAGTACTGCGGTACATTTTAGCGACTTCGGAAACTCTAAAAAACTTCTGGCGTGTTTCAGATTGACTATCTAAAGGCATTAATATATACTTAGGTTCTGACCAGGTACTATTATCACCAATAAATAAAATCGCAGCATTAAACCTACCAACTGCGCCAGCCATACCACCGCCAAAAAGGGAAGATTTTATGGGAGGAGCGCCAAGTACAACTAAATTACAATCATACTTTTGTGATTCAACGGCTAACCCTTTCCATAACCCTTCGTCACTGTTGACCTGTTTGATATCTGAAAAGTATTTCATTTTGAAATTTCGTATGCCATCATCAATATTTGCACCCAAAATATCCATAGATTCAGATGTATATACATAGGTCAAACCGCAGTTACATTTTTTACTTAAGGAAACTGCTGCTTTAATGGATTCTTCCGAATTGGAAACGTTTTTGTCGATACTAAAAAAAATACTTGTAGTTTTTTTATCCATAGGCAATTTGATTTATAACAAATTAACTATTTTTCCCTGATTAAAGCAATCTAATAAATTAATTATATTTATGAAATTACATTTGATAGGATTTTTTTGGATGTCCATTACTATCAATACATTCTATGCACAATCTTTTAGGGGTATACACGTATTAAATGACAACTCAGCATGGATTTCAGGAAATCAAGGTCAAGTTTTACGTTTTGATAATGATTGGTTAAAATGCTCACCAACCAGACTTGATTATACCCGTAAAGACTTTAGAGATATACATGCGTGGAATGAGAAGATTGCCATTGTAATGAGTGCTGGTGATAGTGGGGTTATATTAAGAACAACTGATGGAGGAAAATATTGGGAAGAAGTATTTTTTGATTACCGTGATAGAATATTTTTTGACGCAATCGAATTCTCAAACCAAAACCCAGAACTTGGTATTTTAATTGGTGATCCAATAGGTAAAGGAACTCATTTTTATGGATTATTTACTCTCGATTCGGGGAAAACCTGGAATGAATTCCCTCTGGAATTATGGAATATTTGCAATTATTCGCTGTCTTCATTTTTCGCCGCAAGTGGATCATCATTCAAAATAATATCCTCAAGAAAGGATCATGATTCCAATTATTTAGCAGATTTAATTTTAGCCGGACATGGTGATTCGGCAACAGAAATTAGAATTGCTCAAATTCAAATTAATAAAGAAACTTTAAAAGTTAAATCTACCTTGAATTATTCATTCCCAATTAAATTACCAACAGGAGATGGGATGGGCATTTATTCAATTCATCAACTTAATGATGAGTTATTTTTAGTTGGTGGAGGTTCCTGGAAATATCCGAACAATGAATTTAATTCTAAAGTATATTCTAGCGCTTGGTTGATTAATAAAGATTTAAATTCAAAACAGCTAATTAAGGCATCAGACTTAAGCAGCTATCAATACATATCTGGAATTACAGGATACTTTAATAGCTCAAAAGATCTAACTTGGATTGCAGGTGGAACTAAGGGAATTCTAAGCAATAATCAGATTATTAATAATGCAACACAATCATTGAAAAACGTTAATGCAGTTAGTCTATCTGAAAACTATTTATGGATAATTGGCAGTCAAAACCTACATATTAGAATTCCACTTTTATTTAAAGAATAAATTGTATTTAAGAATACAATAAATTGCCCTGAAACCATCTTTCCAATTAATCTTCTTTCCTTCTTGGAATGTACGACCATAATAGCTAATTCCTACTTCATAGATTCTAATCCCCTGAACTCTTGAAACCTTAGCTGTAACTTCAGGTTCAAATCCAAATCTCTTTTCTTTTAAGTTCAGAGATTGAAGAATTTTTGTATTAAACATTTTATAACATGTTTCCATATCTGTTAGGTTCAAATTAGTAAACATATTGCTTAAAAACGTTAAAAATTTATTCCCTATACTATGCCAAAAAAACAAAATTCTATGGGGATTTCCACCCACAAATCTTGATCCATATACAACATCTGCAATACCTTTTACAAATGGTTCGAGAAGAATATTATATTCATTGGGATCATACTCAAGATCGGCATCTTGGATAATGGTAATATCACCCGTAGCACTTTTTATTCCTGTATGTATTGCAGCCCCTTTACCCTTATTAATTTCATGACGAAATACTTTAAGCTCCAACTCTTCATTTAATGATTTGTATTTCTGAATTGATTCAAATGTATCATCAGTAGAACAATCATCTACTATAATTATCTCTTTTTTATACCCTGAAATCAATTCAACTAATTTAACCTTTTCTAAAATAAAATGGATAGTTTTTGATTCATTATAAGCGGGAATTACTATTGAGAGCAAAGGCATTGTTGGAACAAATATAACTACAAATATGGCTCAACTTCCATTAATCCGGGAACGAAATACAACTTGCCTGTTTCAACCTCTAAGCACTTAAAACGAGAACGAAGTTTTTCACCTTTAACAAAGATACGGCCATCCCTAGTTTGAAATTTAGATCCATGTTTAAGGGATTCAACGAAAACTAAATGTTGGTTACTATCATCATATCGTTTTAATACTCGTATTAAATTAGGATCACTACAGCTACTTGCACCTGGATTACTTAAATAACTTTTTATTGCACTGTAAACATCATCAGGGAAAATTGATTTTTCAATTATTGGATCTGAAATAATTTGAAACTCCTTTTTCCATTCAACACCGTGCGGTTGAACTCTGAATCCACGTTTTTCAAAATTTATTAGATGTGCTGTCTCATGTAGGAAAGTAACTAAGAATGCAAATTGGTTTAAGTTGTTATTCACGGAAATTCTATGAGCTTCTCCTTTTCGGGGAGGACGATAATCACCTAACTTAGTTTTTCTCGGTTTTTTTATATGTAATTGAATACCATATTCCCACAAAATATCGTGGCAATAATCTTCAACTCCTGGAGGGAGATATTTTCTTAAGGTCTTAATTAACAATTCAGATCGTGACCCCATATTTTATTAATTTTTGTATCGTTGCACCACTTTTTCTGCAATGGTTAATCCAATAGACAATGAAGAGGTAGCAGCTGGACTAGGAGCATTTAAAACATGGATAAACTTATCAGATTCTTGAATATAGAAATCATCAATTAGATTACCATTTCTATCGCACGCTTGAGCTCTAACACCAGATGGTGCTATTTCTAAATCATCTTTTTGAATTTCTGGCACTAATTTTTGTAGTGCTTTTGTAAACGCTGTTTTTGAAAACGAGCGATAAAACTCTCCTAAACCTGCCTTCCAATATTTAAATGCTACTTTTTGGAAACCCCGCCAAAATAAACTTTGAAATGTTTCAGACAAACTAAAATCTGTTTTCTTATAACCTTCTCGCTTAAAAGCAAATACTGCATTTGGTCCTGCTTCAATTTCACCGGTTATTCTCCGAGTAAAATGTACTCCCAAAAATGGGAAATTCGAATCTGGAACAGGATAAATAAGATTTTTAACTAAATGCGCTTTCTTTGGAGATATAGTGTAATATTCTCCTCTAAATGGGATTATTCTTACATCTAGCTTTTCCCCTGCCAGACTTGCAATCTTGTCACAGTATAGTCCTGCGCAGTTAATTACCAAATCTGCATCAATTCTCTGGTTAGTCGTTTGAACATAAGAATCATCAAATGACACTACTTCCTCATTAAAATAGAATTGAACATTACCTAAAACGTCTAAATCTTTTCTCATTTCTTCAGTAACCTTCTTATAAGCAACAATACCAGTCTGGGGCACCTTAATTCCTTTTATTCCCGTGCAATGCGGTTCAATCTCTTTAATTTGATTACTATTTATAAACTCTAAATCTTCCAAGCCATTTTCTATTCCTCGTTGATATAACTTGTCTAACGCATCTAATTGACCGTCGTTTAATGCAACTATAATCTTACCACATATTTCAAAAGGGATACCCTTTCGTTTACAAAAGTCTATTAAAAAATGATACCCTCGAATACAGTTTTTTGCTTTCAAACTTCCCGGCTTGTAATAAATCCCAGAGTGAATAACGCCCGAATTGTGACCCGTCTGATGACTTGCAACTTCAGACTCTTTTTCAATTATTTTTATATCCCAGCTTGGTTTAAGATTATTCAATTGATAAGCTGTTGATAGCCCAACTATACCCGCTCCAATTATTACAATTTCAGGCATTCACAAATTTATTATTTTTACATGAGGATAAAAGACAATCTGCGCAATTTAGATTATTACACCAATTTTTCACCTGATGGATAATTGCATGATCTTGCCATTTATTTTCAATTCTTTCACAATTATTTAAGTTATTCAAAAACCTTTGATGTATACCGATAACTTTTGGCTTCAATCCAATTAATTGACTCTGCCATAAACTTGAATTATTCTCTTTATTAAATGAATAATAAATGCCTATTGTATTTACCCAAACCTCAATCTGAAGGTTAATATTTATAGTTTTTGAATATTGGACCTTATAATCAAACCATTTGAAGAAACTTTGTACATCGCAGTAATTTTTCAGAACATCCCAATTCTCAAATGCATTTATTAAAAAATCAATAATTTGAAGCATTCTTTGTTCCAATGCTAATCCCCTATTTGAAGATGACTTTTCCCAATACCAATAATGTCTAGATATTGGATATTTTGATTTATATACTATTAGATCATTATTGAACTTAGTTAAAACATCGTCTTTTAGGAGTGTCTTTGTTATATCTAAACCTGTACGAACTATTAATAAATATATAATTTCACTGATGTTCTTTTTAAGAATAACTGAATCATTAACTTCATTTAGTGCAATTTCTAGCTGTAATCTGTTCCTATTATTTACAAAATAAGACGTAATCCAAAAGATAAATGAACGGCGAAAGTTACCCTTGTTCATTTCAACTTTATTTTTCAATTGTATTAATTGCTCTTGAAATCTAATATTCAAAGCCCTCTCAAATTGCGGACGAATTTGATTATTATAATTTTCCTGCCAATTCAAACCTAAACATTTGATTAATTGGTTTTGCGATTCATACAAATCTTTTACCTGAAAATAATCTGACAAAACTAATGTAGGTATGACTTCATCATTATAATTATTGATTAATGTGTCATTTTCCCATACTACATGAAGTATGACCTTATTATAATTTCTATCTTTATGATGTAAATGTAAATTCCAATCTGATGATTTAAAATGAATTTCAATATCACCCCAAAATTGCACACCATTAATTACAACATTAGCTCCTGTAAAATCTGGACCTTGACCAAAATTGAGAACACCTCGAGAATGTATTTTTAAGTTTAAATTATTCGATAACCTAAAGTTTTTGAGGTTTATTTTTTTATCCCAAAATTGCTGAATAATTGATTCAGGGAGTCTTTCTTTTTTAATCCCCATAAAAGAATTTACATAAATTCTTTTAATAGGTTTCTATGGTAGTATGTTGAATTCTAAAATGCTTAATTTCTTCTTTGATACTTTCTTTAATGAGCAATGAATCTGAATTATTCTTCAATTTCACTTCTAGAGTACAGGCATTTCGGGTAGTACTAATTGCCCAAACATGTACATTTTTTACTTCTAGAACTCCCTCAATTTGTTCAATTCTTAAATACATTTCATCTATAGAGATTTCATAAGGAACGCCATCCAAACTTAATCTCAATGTTTTACGAAACAAATTCCATGTACCATAAAGAATTACAACTCCAATTAATGCCCCGATCAAAGGATCAATACATGAAGGCCCGCCATAAATAATAAAAACCCCTCCAACCAGAACTGCGAGACTAACTAATACATCTGCAGCCATATGCAGAAATGCCGCCCTATTATTAAGCTCTTTTTCCTTAAAGAATAATAACGCTGTAAGTGTATTAATTAGAATACCCAATCCAGCAATCCCAACAACAATTTCCGAGTCAATTTTAGTTGGTATTTTTATTCTCAAATACGCATCGGAAAACATTTCTCCAACGGCCCAAAATAAGATAATACAATTTGCCAATGAAGCTAAAATAGTTCCTTTGGAATAACCATAAGTATATGTTTTCGTAGGTGATTTACTTGCCATAAAGAAGGCAAACCAACTAATTATTAGACCTAATACATCTGACAAGTTATGCCAAGCATCAGCTTTGAGACTAATTGAATTGACCTTCCAACCATAAAAAAACTCAACACAGACGAAAACTGTGTTGAGTAATATTCCCCACAGGAATTTATTATTTACCTGCAGATGATGGTCGTGATGATCGTGATTATGCATTAAAACCCAAGTAATACTTCTTCCGGCTTTCTACCATCGAATAGCATTTCTGGATTTTCTAATAGGTTTTTAACTCTTACTAAGAAACTCACACTTTCCCTCCCATCAATTATTCTATGGTCATAACTAAGTGCAAGGTACATCATAGGGCGAACAACAATTTGTCCATTCACTACAACTGGACGCTCTACTATATTATGCATACCCAGAATACCACTTTGAGGTGGATTTAAAATAGGAGTACTCATCATAGAACCAAAAACTCCACCATTAGTAATCGTGAAAGTGCCCCCAGTCATTTCATCTATGCTTAGTTTATTATCTCGTGCTTTTAATGCTAATCTTTTTACTTCTTTTTCTATTCCGTCAAGACTAAGAGTTTCAGCGCTTCTAATAACTGGAACAACTAAACCTTTAGGTGCACTAACCGCTATGGAAATGTCACAGTAATCATGATAAACAATTTCCTCGCCGTCAAGACTTGCATTGACTGCAGGCCATTCTTTTAGAGCAATACAAACCGCTCTGGTAAAGAAACTCATAAAACCAAGATTTATCCCGAATTCTTCCTTAAAACGTTCTTTATATTGCTTTCTCAAATCCATTATAGGCTTCATATTAACCTCATTAAATGTGGTCAACATAGCGCTATCATTTTTAGCAGATACAAGACGTTTAGCAACGGTTTTACGCAGATTACTCATTTTCTCTCTACGAGATTCACGAGAAGAAGAATTAGTTCCTTTATATACACCCAATTTAACGATAGCCTCCAAGGCATCCACTTTGGTTATTTTTCCATTTGACCCCGTACCTTTGATATGATCTGGGTTAATACCGTATTCTTTAATTAATTCAACCGCTATAGGAGAAATATTTAAATCTCCAATCTCAATAGATTTATTTCCCTCTGTAGACTGGGATTCAACAGCTTTAGTTTCTACTATGGGTTTGGGTGATTCTTTAGTTTCTGCTGCTTTAGACTTTTCAGTTTTAGCAATCTCTGGTTTTTTTGCATTGGTATTAATTACGGCAATAACTGTATTAACTTCAATTGTATCTCCTTCATTTCCAATGAGTTTTTCAATTACTCCAGCTTTCTCCGCATTAACTTCAAAAGTTGCTTTATCACTTTCAAATTCAGCAATTGGATCATCCATTTCAACCCAATCACCTTCTTTTACCAACCACGTTGCAACAGTTACTTCACTAACTGACTCCCCTGGGGCGGGAACTTTTATTTCAAGTGCCATTATTATACAAATATAAAGATAGTTCTTCTATAGACGAATTAAACACAAACAAAAAATGCCCTTTATTAGGGCATTTTTTGTTTGTGTTAACTGTGTTTAATCTAATTTTATTCTTACCTCAACACACCTATTCTTTTCATCCTCGGTAAAAATTGGTTTCGCTTTACCAACCCCGTAATATTTGAGTCGGCTACTTGAAACTCCAAGTTTAGTTAATTCATTTACATAATAGGAAGCCCTAGCATCGCTAATTTCCATATTAATTTCATCACTACCTCTATCATCACCATGACCTATTAAAGTAACTGTTGCTTTAGGATTCTTGTTCAAAAAGTCTACAAGGAGCTTTAACTTTTCTAATTCTTTTGAATTTGTTGTTTTTGCATTAAACTCAAAGAAAATAATACTCTTTTGGGCAATATTACTTACCATCTTATATACATCTTGAGTATTTTCAGCAATTGTATCTACTACAACTACAGTATCTTCAACCACCGGACAACCAGCATTTTCAGTAATACCGGCAATATCTGGACAATCATCCTCACTATCAATTATACCATCACCATCACTATCTGGACACCCTTCAAATTCCTTTAAACCTGATACATCTGGGCATTTATCTTTTGAATTTGGAATTCCGTCTTTATCTGAATCAGGACAACCATTCAACGACACTATACCTGCCTCATTTGGACAAGCATCATCAAGGTCAAAAACACCGTCATTATCTGTATCTGTTGGACAGCCAAAAACATTTACATTTTGTGCATATTTTTCTGGTGTATTAGGACATTTATCTTTTTTATCATTAACACCGTCTTTATCTGAATCTCCAGGGAAAATTTCTTTTAAACGGAATGTAACCTGAGCAGTAGGTCCTAACCAAAATGCCCAACCTGCTTTCACGCTAAATATGCTATTCTCGGGATAATAACTTATTCCTAGATCTTGCCTACCAGTGAATGGAAACAATTCAGGACGAGGGGTCATCATATCAAAAATGGCTCTACCATAATAAGCGGATATTTTATTATTAATCTTGTAGGTTAAACCTATATTATCAATAAGTCTGTTACCCGGAAAAATATTTACTGTAGCATAAACTCCCATTTTTTTCTTCCAGAATAATTCAGGATAAAATACCGACACACGAGGGGCAAAAGAGGTAGTTCCGTTGTACATTACTAAATCGGCACCACCACCAATTTCTAATCCTTGTGAAAATAACGACTGTGCCGTCATTAATAGTGTAAAAATTATACCAAAAACTTTTTTCATTTAAAATAATTTTTTTCAAATATAGCCTTGTAATTTTTTGTTTTACATAAATTTTTGTTAAAAATTGGTAAACTGTATAAAAAAATTTACAAATGGACCTCTAATTCCGATTATGTTTTGTAAAGCTTATTACTATTAACAGTAACGATACTATCATCATTACACCCCCAATTGGGGTAAGAAATCCAATTTTTTTTAGCGCAGTACTTAAAATTTCATTCAAAGCAATTAGCCATAATGAGATTGAAAATAAAATACTACCAAAAATAAATAATTTTAATAATCCATATTTACCATAAAGCTGATTACTAATAATTTCATTTTTATTATGCTGAACAAAATTAACCACCGCCATTATTAAAAATGACGAATAAATCCAATATTCACAACCCGTTTCCCATACATTGATATACTTCTCACTTATTCTACTTTCTAACCCGTGAGCACCAAAGGCACCTAGACCTATACCAGATGCTAACATAAAAATTGCCAATGCCATTAAATTTCTTCTCATTATTGAATTAAATTGAAATTTTTGCGCCAATAAAGATCCCTAAAGGTGGATTAGGAATAAAGTTAATTTCCTCAAACTGGGTATTTGTAATATTAGTTGAGTTGAAATAAATCATGTAATCCCTTTTGAAATATGAATTTTGGTAAGAAATTTTTACATCAATCAATGAATACGTATTTGAACTTTGTTGTCTATTGATAGACCTCCATGTGGCATTTAGGAATAGGTTATTGAATATCTCAAAATTTGCATTTACAATAGATTGAACTCTGACAAAATTTAAATTTACTTTGGACTCCCAACCGTCTTCTACCAAGATAGAATTTTGCATAGTGTTAAAATCCCAATTTAAACTGAAGGTTCTTCCAAAATATTCCTTTCTGAATGATACCCCGCCTTCAATGCCAGTAAAATTTATTTCTTGGTAATTTTGTGGCATCCATGTTTGGCTTGTATCTCTTTTAACCCAATCAATAGAATTTGTAGTTTGTGTATTATAAATACTTAAATGACTTGAAAAATCTCCTTGTGTATTTCGAATACCTACTTCTTTACCTATTGCAAACTCAGACAACAGCAATGGGTTACTCAAATTATTTGGACCGTTATAATATAAATCAGTGAAAGTAGGCACCCTCTGTCCCGTACCCATTGATCCATATAGTTTCCAGTTCTTGTATACCTCAGCAGAGAATTCAATCCCTGGATAATATTTCAATCCCGTTACCTCGGAATTCATCATATACCCACCTAATGAAACATAAAATACATCCCATAATCGTTGCGAAAAATCAATATAAGATCCCCAAAAATTTCTTTGATGATTCCCTAAATTATTACTCTGTATAGATTCTTGTCTTGCTTCAACGCCCAAACCTAATTCTCCGTTGAAAACTGGAAGCAAATAATTTACTTCTTGCATTTGAACTTTTGAGCTATGTTTATTTTGATATATGGATGGTTTTTGACGAATGTATATGTAATGATCATAATTCCATCGATTTGATATATTAACTGAAATTGAGGCTTTTTCCGATTTTAAGAATTCTGCGGAAAAGTTTAAAAACTGCGTATTTACAATTTCAATAGCTTCTTTATCATTTGGTGCAGCGTAAAAGTAACTTGCTCCAAAACTATTATTTGCAGCACCTCCAAGAATACTAATGGAAGCATCGACTGAAGAATTATAAGCATTTATTCCTGCAATAGATTTATATGAATTGAATTCAGTATTATACCTAGACCCTTCACCTCCGAAGTATTCAAAATTAGCCCAAGCATTTATTTGTTTTGATCCACCTTTTAAATTGGCTTTAATTCCTTGGTTAATTCTATTACTTGAATCGCTTGGATAAAATGAATTTAATATCCCCTCAATTGTTAGGTGCTTTTCATCCGTTTTTATGTCCTTTCGGGTAATAATGTTAATTACACCTGACAAAGCATTTAATCCATACCTTCTGCCCATTGGGCCCTTAATAACTTCAATTCTCTCAATACTCGCCAATGGTATAGGAAGATTCATTTGATGATGCCCTGTTTGAGGATCACTCATGCGAATGCCATCAACCAAAATCAATACCTGATCAAATGATCCCCCTCGAATAGATGCATCTGACTGCACTCCTAAAACACTTCTTTGACGCAAATCAACTCCTGCCACCACATTTAGAACGCTTACCACATCCTGATATGGCAGGCTCTCAATTTGTTTTTTGGTTATTATTGATATTGTATTACCGCTTTCATCCAATCGGGTAATAGTTCGTGGAGATGTAATATACGTTGTTCCTAAATTAATCGTTTCCGTTGTATCATATTGTGCTGAAACAAAAAAAGCATTAACACAATAGATTAAAAACAAAAAAGTTCTTATTCTCATAAAGTAAATAGTTATTTTCTTTTAAACTGTTCAATCAAATGCAATAAGTATTCGCGATGTGATTTTAACTGTATCCTAATGAAACTATTATTAGTTGTATTATCGGTTATTGCGCTTCTAGAAATATTTTCTATGTAATCGATTTGATTATAAAGTGCAGATTTTACAGATCCAGACAAATTTTTATTCTGAATCATTTTAATAAGTTTTTCAGTGTAAAAAATTTGAATATTCTGTCTCACAGGGTCTGGTAAGGTATTTAAATCACTTTCAAAAAATGCAAATGACAAATCATTGAGCATTTCAAAAGTTGAATAATTGCCACCTAATGCACTGTATTCGGACATCCTCGCTAATACATTTGGATGCAATAAATGTGCTAAAACATTTTCTTGAATTCGTTGTATTGCTTCTTGCATTTTAGGTTCTTCTGAACTTCCGAAGAAGTTAAATCCTCTCCTTTGTTTTTGTAAGTAATTACCTACTCCATTTGGAATATTTATAGCATTTGGATTAAAAAGGTGCTCGCGTAGTAAACTCATTGCCCTTTTTTGTTGTTCCCTATTTACAGGTGTATAAGGCATTGTAAGTTCGGACTGTCCGGGGGTGAATCTTTCTACGAATACCCCACCTATATATCTTGAAATTACTCCCATTTGAGTACCATAACTTCCTAACAATACTGAATATTGCGATACCAAAGGTTGATAGCTTTCAAATCCTTGTGAATTATAATCTTTAAATAATAATTCTAACTTTTCTTCGATCATTTTAACTTGGCTCTCTGCAAACCCCATTGCATCACTACTCAAATCACCAATCATTACACGCGGATCGATGGCTTTACCCGGTGTTCTCATATCATCTGCGTCATTTCCAAAAGCATGTTCATGTAAAAGTGATTCCGAAAGAACTTGATTCAAACGAAGTTCTTCATCTTTCGCATTTTCCATTGGGATGCTATAACCATAATTAATTGCCCATAAATCATAAGGCCCAGGACTAGTTTGACAATACTGAACTGAAACAGTATCTGTAGGAAAGTTTATTGCTGGGTAATCCATAACAGATCCTATCAAACCATTCTTGGAAGTGAATTCTTTATCACGAAGTTCATCAAGGTTACACAACTGGGAAGCCTTCATATTATGATTAAGCCCAAGAGTATGACCCATTTCATGTAAAATTAAATAATGCAGAGATTCATATAAGAGTCTGCTCATCTCACTAGAGTCATTAAAGCCTTTATTTAAAAGTAGTTTAGCGGTTTCTGTTTGATGATGTAAAATATAACTTGCATTACAATTAGAAGAACTACTGGGCAAGTTGTAAATATCATCATATTTCACACGATTTGTTAAAAATACATACTCAAGCATGATATCTGCACCTAATATTTCACCTGTTCTAGGATTAACAAAACTCGGTCCATAACCACCAAATGGCGGATTGGGAGAAGATGTCCATCTCAAGACATTGTATCTAATGTCTCCAGCATCCCAAGTGGCCGAATCGGGTTGAACATTTATTTGAATCGCATTGATAAATCCAAGGGGTTCAAAGGCCTTATTCCATTCTAATGCAGCATGTTTAATTATAGGAATCAACGCTTTTGGCGTGGTATTTTCAATCCACCAAACAATAGGTTTTACAGGTTCACTCTTTAGAGCGTTAGGGTCTTTTTTCTGCAAGTCCCAACGGTGAATAAGGTCACGATAATTCACATATTCAGCCGAAGTCATATCATTTACAGTCTCTGTAAAATATCCAATTCTGTAATCGTCTCTACGTGGCTGAAAATTATTATCTGGCATTTCAATTAAACTATGTTGAAGTATAATTGAAATATATCTAGAGTCCGTTACTGCAGATGAAGCACCTCCATTGGAATTTGGATTATCAAAGACATATCGTACTATGATATCACAGTTCGCTGGATATGTTTTCAATTGTTCATATTGAGTTTTTTCTTTTGACAATTTACCAGCAGAAAAACCTTTTGAGTTGCCACGATCACCGGACTTAACTGGGTGTAAATCCTCACTCAAGAATAGTTCATCTGCTGAAATAATTATCAAAGCAGTATCCTCAGCAATAATTTTTGTTGAACTTAAAACGGCATCAGAGATATTTGCGTTTGCACTTTTAGAAATCGGATTTTCTGCATCAAAATAGTATGATGTATTTTGTTGAACAACTTCTATTTTATCGAACTTTCTATTAAATCTAATTATTCTACTTCCCCTATATGAACCTCTATGATGACCAACCTCTGTGACTCCGTTTTCGGTGTATGTAAAGTGAATAAAATCTTTACCTAATTGTTCTTTTTTAACCGCAATCAAGGATTGACCTGTTGTGGAATCGAAATAAAAGTCGAATAGTCCCTCCTTTTTATGTTTCCCTTTTATTTTAGATTCGATTGACTGCTCTTTCTTAGACGATTTTTTATTAGATTTCTTCTTACCGAACCATTGAGCATCCGATTTAGACGAAACAAAAAATGTCGCCAAAATCAAAGTCAAAATTGATTTATGCATATTACAAATTTACGCAGAATATATAATGCGTTAAAATATTGCCATTTTGCAATGGAAACATTCCTAACTGGTTAATATTATTTTCAGGTAAGGATTGAAAATGAATCAAACTTACTTATCTTTGCACTCCCGTTTGGAAATGTTTTTACCAACCCTTGCATTTTCAAATAAACGCACTCGTAGCTCAATTGGATAGAGCATCTGACTACGGATCAGAAGGTTTGGGGTTCGACTCCCTACGAGTGCACGATTGAAAGCCATCCTTATCAGATGGCTTTTTTTTTTGGAACAACCTACAATTTCCTTTGTGACTTTTATAGCAATATGAAGCGAGATAGGATTAATAATTAATCTTTTAAAAATAAAAGCAGGATTAACCTGCTTTTATTTTTGTAATTAATTTAAAAACTTATTTTATTCCTCATGTTCTGATGCGCTGTAATAGTATTCTTTTACCAATTTAACGATATCGTTAACAAGGTTTTTAGTTTCAATCAATAAGTTAAAATAGAGAGTGGTATTTCTAGGACTCTCTTCCTCTTGTCTTGTTCTGGAGATTTGTTTGTTTATTTTCTCTGATAACAGATCAAGTAATTCATCTTTTTTATCTAAGCATTTTTTTAGACTTACGAAATTCTTTGATTTAAATGCTACTTCAGCATCGTTTAATAAACTATCTAAACTTCTTTGTACTTCACGAAAATCTAATAATTGACCTGTGCTTAAATGTTTGTGGTTATTATCTACATGCTTATAGCTTTTTCTAACAATATATTCGAGTGATTGAGATGTATCTGTAAGATTTGCCAATACCATTATATAAAAATTACTTCCTCTTACGCTAGTCTCATTTAAGTTTTTAATGAAATAAAACAAATGATTCCTTAATTCCTCAACTTCCTCTTCGAATTTAGTTACTGATTCTTTGGCCTTTTTTAGAGATTGCATATCGTAATCTTCTATCCCCATTACTACATTTGAGTAAATTTCACGTGTTCTAGATAGAGATAAAGAAATATTTTCGGCGCTTTCATCTACCATCCCTTGCACTGTTTTACTCGCTGATTTTCGTAAAGTTCTGAAGTTAACTTTTCGCTTTGCTCTGCGTTTGTGGTTTAAATAATTCCTCACCACTAGGACTGCTGCAAGAATTAATAAAATTGCAATAGCGGGACCTTTCCCCATGTATATCAAATAAGTAAGAACCGCTGCTGCTGTAAAAGCAACTAAAGCAGTGGCGAACCACCCTCCTATTACTTTAAATACTCCTGCAACTCTGTATACAGCGCTTTCACGTCCCCAAGCTTTATCCGCAAGAGAGGTACCCATAGCAACCATAAAAGTAACATAAGTAGTAGAAAGTGGTAATTTCATACTGGTTGCAATAGAAATAAGGATTCCGGCTACTGCTAAGTTAATAGATGCACGAATTAAATCAAATGCAGGTAATTCTTTGGACTTTTCTGGACTTACTTTTATTTCTTCATTGCTGAAACTCTTTTCTATTCTATTGTTGAATTTTTCAGGCAATATTTTTCCAAGAGCCGATGCCAAATTAGATGATCCTTTTACGACTCTTTTAGATAACAAATTTGGTTTAAATTTTTCTTCGGCATCTCCTTGACGAGATAAATTTATTGAAGTATCTGCAACAGTTCTGGCTTTTTTAGAAAACCATAGGGTAAGAACCATGATACCGCCAGCAATAATCAATAACATTGGCTCCGTGGGAACTTTTTCAGAAAGTACGTTCATTGAAAACTCATTTGCCGCAATTCCAGAAACAGACCACGCCTCATAACTATGATATGCCGCCATTGGAACCCCAATAAAATTGACTAAATCATTACCGGCAAATGCCAATGCTAATCCAAATGTACCAACACCAATAACAACATGTAATACATTCCATTTAATTACTTTATCTATGAATGCTGAAAGAAGAGTAAAAAACAGAAACATGCCTATAATTAATAATCCGGTATTTGCGGCTATAAATTCTTTAATATCTCCATAAAATGGAGTTCCTTTTAGTCCCTTGTAGAAAATGAAGTAACCAATTGCAGTAAAGCAAATTCCAGCAAATATAAATCCGAAACGCTCAGCCTTCTTTTCATACTTGAATGTAAAAACCAATCGTGATATCCATTGCACTAACATCCCCACCGAAAAACTAATTATTACCGAAAGTAATATCCCTGTTATAATGGTTTTTGCTTTTTCCGTATTTATATACTGACCTAAGTTCGCTATTGTTTGATCATCACTCAATCCTATTTTAATTAGAGCCATTGAAACCGCTGCTCCCAACAAATTGAAAACAATAGAAACCGTAGTAGATGTTGGCATTCCAAGTGTATTGAAGAAATCTAATAATAAAATATCCCCGATCATAACTGCCATAAAAATGAACATTATTTCATCGAAATAAAATTCACTCGGCATAAAAATACCCTTTCTAGCAACTTCCATCATACCACTGGAAAATACTGCACCAATAAAGACTCCTAAACTAGCAATAATCATTATCTTTTTAAACGAAATTGCTTTTGATCCTAAAGCCGAGCTCAGGAAATTAACTGCATCATTACTAACGCCAACAATTAAATCAGCAACTGCTAATATTGCGAGTGCTACAATAATGAGAAAATAAATACTGTCCATTATTTAAAATTATTAATTAAAAGTGAATATCAAATCCTGTTCTTAAGAGTAGACCTTTTGGTTGACCCTCAGTTTCTGTGTAACTAAGGTCTGCTTGTACTTTTAGTTTGTGCCCCGAAATATATTTGCTAATTCCGAGAGTATATTGATTTAGGTTTTTTATTCCTGAATATTTTTCAAAGTTGACTTGTGTATATCTACCTACTAATTCTACCTTATTATTAACAAAAATACCTAATTGTGAATTGAATGAATTACCATCAATTACTGTACTGCCTGTTTTTACTCCAAATTCATCCTTAGCAATAGGATCTGCGGTTTTTCTTTTTGCCCATTCCCACATTGCGGATATACCCTTGTATTTAAACATCCCATCTATAAACTGAGAGGTAATATCAGTTTGATAAAGTGACGCATTAGGGATTGTCATATATTTACCCATTGCAGACTGAGTTTTAACTGCCTTATTATTAAAATTATAAGTGTAAGTAAGCATTAATTTAGGAGATTCCTCACGATAGATTGCGGCCTGAACGTAATCCCCTTTCTTTGCAAATTCACCAAAAGGCAACCATTCAAATCTTGCAGTATATTGCAAACCGCCTTCATTACCAGTGGCAATATTACGACCTTCCCCCTGAGTAATTGCAATTTTTTCTTTCGTTACCATTTTACCAAAAACCTTTGATTTGTGTCGCACTTGGAAACCCATGTCACGATCCAAGGTGAAATATTTATTCAGCAATGAACGGTCAATTAATTGCAAATCACCAGATGATACAACACGTTCAACATTTCCCGGCATTTTTGTTTGCCCGGCCCAAAGTTCCCAATTTTTTGCAAACTTCCACTTGATAACCGCATCTAATATATAGCGAGGAGAATTTTTAGTATATTGATCGGCACCACTCATATCGTTATTAGACAACCCAAATTCCATTTTATATACAATATTTGGATTCAAAGCCCATCCGTCGAACTTAAAACGAGCCCTTCTAATGAGGAAAGAATGGTCTACAGGTGATAATTTGTCGTTAGAAAAATTTGAACCCACCTCGTACCTTGCCTGCATTCTTGGGGCAAACTTTACACTAAATGAACTGTCGCTTGCCACGTAGTTTAATAAACCTTTACCAAAACTTGTTTGATGTACTGAATGCTGGCTCATTAGAGGAAGAGATGTAATAACTCCAACGAAGATAGAAGTAATTGTTTTTATCATTGTGTTAAATATTTGTTACAAAACAAACCCTCTAATGTTATCTTAATGTTACGTAATTAATAATAAATAAACACTAGCATAACATTAGTTATAATCACCCACAAACCACAACACATAATCAAATGCATACTAATAATATAACCAAAAAATGATACGTTATATCTTAACTTAAATTTAACGATTGGACTCAACGCAAATTATAATTAGAAAACAAAACACCCAAGAAGTATCACATCGCACCTTCATTTATGATACAATTCCAAAATTGGTATTGCCATTTATTTTTGAATTATATTTTAAATTCATTGTGAATGAGAATAATACTTTTGTTTTTTAAGAATGGCAGCAAAAAGAACCAACACAAGTCACATTTTATATTTATTAAAATATAGATTAAGCCTTACATTTGAAATATGTTGAAAAGCCGCTATTTCTATTTCGCTTTTGCATGTTTTGTACTATTTATAAATGCACGTTGTGGAAATTCATCCAAGTCAAGTAGTGTAATTATTAAAAATGCAACTGCACTAAACATAAATAATAATGCAGATTCTGTAACAATATCTTTAGTTTTTGGTGGTGATTTAATGGGACATGGTCCACAGATAAGAGCTGCATGGGATGATTCATTAAACGATTATAACTATCGTAGTGGATTTAAATTTCTCAAACCATATATTGAAAACTCGGATTACGCTGTTGCTAATTTAGAGGTAACTCTTGCTGGACCACCTTTTACAGGTTATCCTCAATTTTCATCACCATCGGCATATGCTCGCGATGTAAAATGGATGGGTTTTGAAGCATTATTTACTGCAAATAACCATTCTCAAGATCGAGGTAAGTCAGGTTTAATCAATACTATTTTAACGCTGGATAGTTTACAAATAGACCACACCGGTACATTTATAGATTCACAAGAATTTGAAAGAAACTACCCATTTATTAAAACTATAAAAGGAGTAAAAATTGCCTTTTTAAACATGACCTATGGCACTAATGGATTGACTGTAGAGCCACCCACAATGGTAAATATGATAGATACTAATTCTATTAAGAGAGACATTTCTAAGGCCAAGGATAATGGCGCTGATCTTATAGTTACGTTTATTCATTGGGGACTAGAATATGAAAGAAAAGAAAGTCCGGTTCAAAAAAACCTTGCCCAATTCATCGCAGATAATGGCTCAGATCTTATAGTTGGAATGCATCCACATGTGGTTCAGCCAATAAGCAATATTACCGCCGTTGATGGAAGAATTGTTCCGGTGGCCTACAGCATAGGGAATTTTGTTTCCAACCAAAGAGATAGATATAAAAATGGAGGTATTCTTTGGAAGGTTTCAATTTCATCAAATAAATCAAAAGTAAAGATTGAGAATCACGAATATCTACCATTTTGGGTACACAAAGTGCTACCTCAAGACATAGATAGTAACTTTAATAAAAGAGGTTATTACTTGATCCCACCAGGCAAATTAAAGCTACTACCAGCATTAATGAAAAAAGACGCAGCCTTATTTTTTAATGATACCAAGGAATTACTTTCAAACGAAAAGCAAAGCGAGTTTCAACAGTAAATTGCGATTGACTTATCGTAACAAATGGAAAGTTGCTCTATCTGATTGTCTTAATCTTAAACCTGCAACTTCATATCGGTAGTTAACAATTACGATATATGTTCCTTGTGGTGATAGCGCACCATTAACAGCACCATCCCATCCATCGTCATTGAGGTCTCCTTCATAAACTTTCGCACCCCAGCGATTATAAATGGTATATTTCATTTCGAGTACATTGTAAGTAATTGGCTTATAACGATCATTCCTGGCATCATTTTGCGGAGTAAATGCGGTGGGCAGATATAGCCTGCAATTACTTTTTTGATAATTTACAACGATCTCATCTGAGATAGAACCACAAATATTTGTAGCAATTACTTGATAGGTTCCAGGTTCGGTTATTCTTCTTTTAGGGGTTGTTTTACCATCAGACCATTTGTAAGTAGTATTCCAATTATCAATTTCAATATCAAGAATATCAGTTTTACATAAGGTAGTATCATTTCCTAAATCAACCACAGGAAAAGGATATACCCAAGTATATTGCTCTGAACTATCCCAACAACCTTCTCTCTGAATAACATACTTAACAGTATCTCTCCAAAGAATTGATGGAGTATAATCAGAATTTACCATATTCTTTCCTGTAAAAATTCCTCCAGTCTCTTGCGGAGTAATGCTAAAAGTCCCAGTATTCTGACAGTAATAATCGGGTAATTGGGTAAACCTTGTATTGGGCATTGGTTTTACTCGAACAAGAGTAATAATAGTATCGAAACAACCAGCAGTGTTACCAACTATTAGTCGAATTGGCTTTGTGCCTGATGTTTTAAATGAATGATCAACTAAGGCTAATGTAGAATTCTTTTCACCAGCTATATCCCAATTCCATTGAACTATCCCTAGAGAATCATTGCTATTATCTATGAATTCAAAATAATTTACTGATAAACATTGAGGTGTATCATTAATACCTATTATAGCCTGTGGCTTTGGATAAATACGAATTAATTTAAATGTTGTATCCAAACATCCACTATCAGATTCTCCAATTAATCTAACTTTTACGACTCCAGAATTATTGTAGTATTTATTTACAATGTTACCCTTGTATATATTCGGATCAGAAGCACCTAAATCCCAATAATTTTCCATAATACTTCCTCTTTCAATATTGGCTTGGATAGTAAATTGAAAATTTTGATTATTTATACATTGATCTGAATCATTAACAACTATGCTCATTTCCGGGTTAGGATTAACATATACCAATAATTGCGTTGAATCCATACAGCCAATATTTGATTTTCCTAAAAGAACTGTATTATAACTTCCAATATTTTGGAAGTAATGTGACGTATCGGCTTTACTCGTATCGATAGTACCATCGCCAAATTTCCATATATGATCAAATGTCCCTTCAGCAATTTTACTATTTGAAAAATATAAAAACTGTTGATTCCTAATACATTGCCCTTCATCATTTACTACAAATGACATTTCTGGCATTGCTCCTACATATATATCAGCATAACTAGTATCTTCACAACCTTCATTTGATTGTGAAATTAGACGTAAATAATACCTACCATGTGACTTATAAATATGCGTCAACGTGTCTAATGTAGTTTGACGCGTTGTACCATCGCCTAAATCCCAAAAATATGTTACCGTCCCGTATTTAATCCGTGTAAGATTTTCGAATTCAAATTTATTTTGAGTTAAACATTGCACCGTATCATTGATTCGAAATTCATTTTTTGGAGAAGGATGAGTTATTACTGTTTTTATTGTTGAATCAACGCATCCCTGATCAGAAGTTGAAATCAATTTTATAGTATAGGTTGAATCTTGTGGAAAATTATGCACCCATACTTTTTGATTACTTATGGTACCATCACTTAGAAGCCAATTTGCAGAAGTTGTTCCTTCAATAATGGTGGAGATATCTGAAATTTCAAAACGCTGGAGCACAAAACATTGCGTTGTATCATTAACATCTATCGCTGGTTTTGGCATTGGGTTCACTCTAATTATTCTTGAGAACGTATCCCAACATCCATTTTCGGAAGTTGCCTTCAAAAGTGGGCGTTTGAATCCATATAAGCTATAAAAATACCCAGGATCCTTATCGGTTGAACTGGAATTGGTCTCATCAAAAAGCCAATCGTAAGTAAGGCTTCCTTTTGCAATAGTAGTTTGGTTTGTGAATCTGTAAAAATTCTGATTTAAACATTGAGCACTGTCACTAGTAGTGAATGAAGTCATTGGTTTGGACCATACCCAAATTTTACGGTCGGTAGTATCTAGGCATCCAAAATCTGACTCTTGAACTAGTAAGGTGTTATAGATAGTATCATTGGGAAAAGTTCTTGTTATTACTTTGCTTAGTCCGGTACTATCGAAAAAGATCCATTTACGTTTTAAACTACCCTCTGCAATTTTAGAATTATCCGTAAACTCAAAACTTTGATTATTTATGCATTGTTGAGTGTCGTTGATTAAGATTTCCGCTACCGGCATTGGATAAACGGTAAGTGAATTGTACGATGTATCTGCGCAATTAAAATCACTCACACTGATGAGTTTAACCTCATATGATCCATAATTAGAGAAACTATTACTAGAAATCATCCCTGTATCAGATACATTATCTGAGAATTGCCATTGGTGAGATAAAGTCCCTTCACTAATCAAAGATTGACTTTTAACATTAAATTTATGATAACGGAAACATTGAGTTGAATCGTCAACACTAATTTGAGCAACTGGCATTGGCCTTATAACTATCGGCTTAGAGATCGTATCTTCACATAAATTATCACTAATAACTCTTAGCAATACCTTATAAGTACCCTCTTTTGAATAGGACTTTTTCGGAGATTTTAGTGCAGAGTTACTTCCACCATCACCAAAATCCCAGACATAGTTTAATGTTCCATATTTGATTTGAGTAAGATTATCAAATGAAAATAGATTTCCTCTTAAACACTGTGAGTTCGTATCAATTAAAAAATTTGGATAAGGCTTAGGTTGTACAATTAGTGTTCGTTGCAATGAATCTACACAAGCAAAATCTGAAGTTCCAATTAGTTTAACAATATGATTCGTATCCTTATTAAAATTTATACTTAGGTTGTTCCCAGAAAAGCTGGAATCACCATTAATTATCCAATCAAAATATAAGCTTCCGCTTGCAATAGTTGATGTGCTTTTCAAACTAAATAAATTATTATTAACACATTGATCCGTATCATTAATTGAAAACGACACAACGGGCATTGGTCGTACATAGGTACTTTCAATAACAGAGTCTTTACAGCCAAAGTTGGAGGTTACGATAAGTTTATTTAAAAAAGTACCATGTGATGTAAAACCCTTTTTGGGATTGGCAATTGAACTAACTGTTCCATCTCCAAAAACCCAATTACTCCCTATTGATCCCGCATTTACAGTTGAATTATTGGTAAATATAAATTCATTTTGATTTAAGCATTGACTGCTATCGTTAATGACAAAATCTACAACTGGCATCTCTCGAACCCAGATATCTATGGAAGTTGTATCTGCACACCCGAAAGCAGATGTTGATATTAATGTAACTGTGTGCTTACCGGTATCTGAGTATGTTTTTTGTGGTGTCCTTAAGGTACTATTGGTAAAGTCTCCAAAATCCCAATTACTACCTATGCCCCCCCATCCAATTTTGCTAATATCTACAAAATTGAATTTATTAGTGGTTAGACATTGACTTTTATTATTAACCATAACATCCGCTTTAGGCATTGGGTAAACTTGAACTGATTTAAAGGTAGTATCCCTACAACCTAAAGCTGTTTCTGTAAATAGTTGAACTTTATATATGCCCGAATCTGAGTAACTGTGTACTACTTGAGTTGAATTAGCATAATTTGCATCGCCAAATGCCCATTTTACTTGGTATGTGGCTGATGAATTAGACTGATCAGTAAATGTAAATTCATTAATATTTAAACACTGTTTATTATCATCAATTAAAAAGTCAGGATTTACAGATGGCAAAATCCTAACTTGCGAATATGCTGTATCCGTGCATCCATAGTTAGAAATTGAGACTAATTCAACCCTATAGATTCCCGTGTCTCCAAATGTTTTATTTGTAATTATTTTTAAATTACTACTAGTTGAATTTGACCAATTCCAAGTGGCAACGGTACTTCCCGAAGCAATTTTTGAATTATCTTCTAAGTCAAAATGATGCTGGTTAAAGCACTGAACTGAATCATTTGAATGGTTGATAATTGCATCTGGATTTGGATCAACAAAGATCCATCTCTTTGTTGAATCAACACAACCATTAACCGTTTCTAAACGCAATGCTACCTGATAATAAGTAGCAGTATCGTACAAATAGTTAGGTTCATAAATTTCAGATGAATCTCCATTCCCATAATTCCATTTCCAAGATTTTAAATTTTGAGTAGAAGTTGAATTATTTACAAAATCAGTTGAATCTCCAAAACAAACGGCGTTGGCATAAAATGATGGATTCGGTTTTGAATAAACGAGGACATCCTTGGTGATTTTTTTGCTACATCCCGCAGAATTCAACACCAGTAACTCCACAGAATATTTTTTACCCAGATTGAAAATTTTCTGGGGATTCTTTAAAATACTTGAACTACCATCGCCAAATTTCCAATTCCAATTTTTTATGTAATCATTATAGGTCTCCGATGAATCAAAGAATAAAACTGTTTGTTCTTCACATGCAGTAATAAATCTAAAATCAGGTTTCGGTGGAGGAGAAATTTTAACATCTCTAACAAAACTGTCTGCACAAAAATTATCTGCTACTGCCCAAACTATGACTGTATAAGTACCTGTATCTCCATATGAGTGAGCCACCGGCCAAATTGCATTAGGAATAATAAATTCACCAGAAGAAGTACCATCACCATAGTCAATATTCATATACCTAATTGTACTTGATGACATAGTACTATTATTATAAAATTCGGTACTTAAACTATCACAATTTGTTACCCAAGACAAATTTGTAACTGGTGATTCGTTAACAACTACTTCTTTTTTTGCGATAATACTCGTATCTGGGTATATACTTTCACATACCTTGTTAATACCATTAAGAACGAATGAACCACGAGCAACTAGAAATGGATAAAATTTACCGTAACCATTATACGAAAGATTAACATTCGTATCTAGCGTGGTTGTTAATACATTATTATTCACATCTCCAAATTTCCAAGTATACTCATTTGCACCAAAACTATTGTTTTTAAACTCTACATCCAGCGGCGAACATCCTATAGAATCACCAACAAAATCAAATCTAGAAATAGGCCCGACAATATGAATTTTTTTTGAAATTGAATCTGTACATCCCTGACTATTCCGTACTATTTGAGTGACATTGTAAGTACCTGAAGTGAAGTATCTCGCAGGATTTTCGAATAAACTTTGAGGGTATAGAGCCCCAAAATTATAAGTCCAACTCACTATACGATCGCCAGGCAATTGTGCCGAATTCGCAGAATCATAGGTTGTAGCCGTTGAGTTGAATTTTACCGTTTGTGGGCACAAGAAAGTGTCTGAATTTGTTTTGAATCCGGGATAGACTCCTGAAGAAGAAATTAACACATGGTTTGACACAGTATCTCTACATCCCGTGCTATCAATTGCAATCATCGAGATTCTAAAATATCCAGGTTTATTATATGTAAACTTTAAACTTTCACCTAGTGTCTGAAATCCAGCGCCGTCTCCTAAATCGAATAATAATTTTTCTTTACCCGTATTATTTCTAGCAGTATTAGAAAAATAACCTAAAGTTTCCCTGTTTGCAGGATAATACTCTGTAGAGTCTACAATAGTTAAACTATCTAATCCTGCACATAATAAACTTGAACTTGTCGTAAAATGTGCTCTAGTACCAACGTGGACCCACATACCTGAATCAAGAATACATCCGTCAGGAGTCGTTACAAATAATGAAACATAATAAGATCCTGATTTTGAATAACTGTGAAATTGAGAAGATTGTGAGGTTGTATCAATAATGGTTCCGTCACCGAAATTCCATTTAAACCTTGTATTTTTAGTTTGATTTGAATCAACAAGTGAGAAACGCATAACATCACCAGCACAAAAATGAATGGAATCGTCGTAACTAGAAGTAAAATTTGGATTCATTCTATTTACCCTAATCACTTTTGGAAACCATGCTGTATCTCTACATGGAACGCCAAGAGAATCAATCCCATTGGCAACTATCAAACCTATGGTTACATAACCACTAGAATCACCGGCATCCAGATCGGTATAATTATGTTCTCGCGAATAATATTCCCAGTATGAAGAAAAATTTCCTGAACGAGCAGCGGCAGCAGAATCCCACATTATCCAATAGGTAGGGGTCACACACGATGGTTTTAACGTATCGGTCCAAGTGAATTTTACTGATTTATCTTGATAGATTTTATCAGGGCCAGGACAGGCAAAAGTATCAGATGGAATTAGTGCCCCTTTTGCGCTTGGCTTCATTAATGGGACTGGCAAAATAGTAGAATCCGAACAACCAATGACTGTATCCCTAACAACTAATTTGGCTAAATAACAAGAGTCCCGTGTAGAAGCATAAAAATGCTTAAAGTTCAATGAATCCTTTGAATAATTACAATTACTTCCGACATTAACTCCATTCTTAGTATCAATCACACAATTTCCTGCTCCCAAATCTCCGGCCGACCAAAATGCCTGAATGTGTTTATTTTTATAAGCGTATGAACGGTTCTTAAAGTAAACAGTATCTCTATTTTGACATTGGTAACGATTTACTACATCACCTATATATGCTCTTGGGCCATAAATAACTAAAGAATCAAACACTACAGTACTATCACATCCATTTACTGAAATACTAAAGGATATCGGATATGTCGTAGCTAATGAATATCTATAAATATACGCATTTGATTTTACCGAATATGGAATTTTCCATTCATAGGAGGCACCTGGTACTTTACTTTGAAAAAAAGACACTCTATTCCCATTTAAACATTGACTGTAAATTGAATCAATTCTAGCATCAACAACATATGAAGTATTTCTTAAGAGCGTTGAAGCCGTAAATGTATCTCTACATCCAAATGTATCTTGAATAACAAGCATGGGTTTTAATAAACCATTCTTTGTATAGGTATGATTGGGTTTATAATATGGACTATATTCTATCGCACTGGTATCTCCCCAAATCCAAATCACACTATCTACCGCCGCGGAGTCTCTATTTGTAGTATTAGTTAACTTTACGTTGGTTGAGAAACAGCCTTGAGTAACAGGTGTGGTGTAAGATGCTCGTAACACTGGCAAAACAACTACGGCATCTTTTTTCTCGATGGTGGATGAACAACCATTACTATCTGTTAATTCCACTGTTATTGAGTATGAACCTCCCTTTGGATCTATATAACTATGACAAATAACGGTATCAGAAAATGGAGAAAAGTCATCAACAAAACCGTCATCAAAAATAACATTTCGGGTTGCGACCCCAGAGTTAGAACGGAGTGTAACGCATAACTCATTTCCAGAGTAACAAAGTGTATCTTGAGACAAATCGAACGAGGCATCAGGAAGTGGATTTACAAGAATTGAGTCTACCGGAACTGTACACGAAGTACTTGTATAATCAACTGTTAATGTAGGAAACATCCATCCTGTTTTTTGATATACGTGATCAACTACTCGCTGGGTAAAAGCCGTACTATCGCCAAAATCCCACCGATAATTTTGAGCACCTGTTTGAGTAGCCGCAGTAAATCGGACCGTAGCATTTTGGCAAATTTGCGTATCAGAAACCGAAGCTGTGGGCTTGGCAAATACTTGTAAAACTCTAGTTAAAGTATCTACACAGCCGGCATTAGTTAAAACCGCTAATGTAATATTTTGGGTCCCTGTGATTGTATAAGTCTTTGACGGATTTTGCAAGGAACTACTTGTAGAGCCATCCAGCGTCCAATCATACTTAACTATTGAATCTTTTGTGTCAAATGTTGTTGAATCAAGGAACTCTGTTAACATACCTGCGCACGCTGACTTCCATTTAAAAGCTACTCTTGGTTTTGCAAATACATCTATTTTTTGTGTTACACTATCACGGCAAGTACCTGAAAGATTATATACAATAAGAGTAACTGAGTATGTCCCGGAATTAGTAAAAGTATGGGATGTTGTTTTAAAAGTATCGGTATTAGAATTACCAGAAGCAGGATCTCCAAATTCCCAACCATACTTCAGTCCAGTGCTCGTTGTATTAGCTGAAAAACTAACAGACGACCCTGTGCAAGCCGTATCACTATAGGAAAACGACGCCGAGCATTGTGCCTCCAAATCGTACGAAACAAAACCAATAAAGAAAATCAAAAGTAGTTTGAAGATTTTCATTCCTAACAAAATTAGTACTCTGTATAACATTTACATAACTTAGTTTCCCACTATTCATAATTATCTAATAAAGGAACCACTTAATGTAATGACTTATTAATATTGACTTGTTTTTGAAGATATATGTTGCTACAAATAATAGATGAAGCAATATTTTCGTTTATCACAAAAATTAAAGGACAGATTTTTGCTACAGATTAAAGCGAATTTTGTTGGCGGAAATATTTCCTTTAATTCGCTCAAGAATATTGTTTGCGATCTACTTTATTAATAAATTTTTAACCACAAAAAAGGGGCGTTTCGGCCCCTTTTTTGTGATAGACGATCTTTATTATTTATTCGAAGGAATGCCCGGAATAATATCAACAAGTTCCATTTCAAACTCAGAAATACCATACATTCCAGATATTGATCTTGCCGATCTAGACAATGCTGGTGTTTCTTCATTTGAGATAAATAGATGAAACTTACCACCTTTCATAGTTTTCAGCATTGCTTCTTCAACAGGGTCTAAATTAAATGACTCAACTGTACCTTTAAATGGATCATCAGAAGTTCGATTATCCACAACAACCTCACCATCTGCATTTCTAAATACGAACTTACAAATTACCGTATCGTAGCTATTTGGTGACTCTCCCTTGCCTGCTTCAACTGATTTGTAATATGCTTTGGAGGGAAGCACACTCACCCCCTTTTCATTTGATATTTCTTTCAAACGGTTAGCTGTTTTCTCTTTTACTATTTTTGTTTTTGCCTCTTCTGCTTGTTTAATAAAATTACGTTGTGCATTATTTAATGCATTCTCATCAAACAAATAGTTGCTATCTAAGGTCATTCCATCCTTTAAACCGCGAATCATTGCCCCATAAGAAATTTCCTCAATACCTCTACTTTTGAAGTTTTTTCCTACACTAACTCCAACAGCATAGCTAAACGAATCCATTGACGTTTCAACCTTACTATCGGTAGAAACTCCGTTACCACATGCAGCTACAAATATTACTGCTGTAGCTAAATATAAAATATGTTTCATAATTTAGTTCGAATATAATTCTGATCTTCTGTTTTTTATCTCATCACTTTCCGCATACTCTTCATAATCCATGTATTTATCAATAATTCCATTTGGGGTTATTTCAATAATTCTATTGGCAATAGAACGCATCACTTCTTGGTCATGCGAATGGAATAAAATAATTCCTGCAAAGTCAATCATCCCATTATTTAGTGCTTGGATACTTTCTAAATCTAAATGGTTAGTTGGTTCATCAAATAAAACCACATTGGGTTCTTCAAGCATCACTTTACTTAACATACAACGAACTTTCTCACCCCCACTAAGTACAGTGCATTTCTTTTGAGTCTCTTCCCCGCTGAATAACATACGACCCAAGAATCCGCGAATATATGTTTCGTCTTTTTCTTTTGAATATTGCCTAAGCCAATCAACTAGATTCAAATCCACATTAAAGAAATGACTATTCTCGTTGGGTAAATAACCCATGGTAACTGTAACGCCCCAGTTAAATTTACCTGCAGTTGGATTCAAATCGCCCCATAAAATTTTAAAAAAGGTATTTAAAGCGAGCGTATTCCTCGAAACAAATGCAATTTTATCTCCCTTATTAACGGTAAAATTTATATCTGAAAATAATTTCTCACCCGTTTCAGTTGAGTATGAAAGTCCTTCAATATTTAAAACTTGATCCCCAACCTCTCGATTTTGTCTAAAGAATATACCTGGATATTTACGCGTACTTGGCTGAATTTCCTCTACATTCAATTTATCTAACATCTTTTTACGCGAAGTTGCTTGCCTACTTTTTGCCACGTTGGCACTGAATCGAGCAATAAATTCTTGAAGTTCTTTTTTCTTTTCTTCCGCCTTTTTATTTTGCTCTGATCTTTGTCTTAAAGCAAGCTGTGAACTCTCATACCAGAAAGTGTAATTACCAGAGAAAATTTGAATTTTTGAATAATCAATATCACAAACATGAGTACAAACGTTATCTAAAAAGTGACGGTCGTGACTGACAACTAAAACAGTATTTTCGAATTCTGCTAAAAAGTCTTCTAGCCAGCGTATAGTCTCAACGTCCAAATCATTCGTAGGTTCGTCCATCAATAAAACATCCGGGTTTCCAAACAATGCTTGAGCAATTAATACACGTACCTTTTGGTTACCATTTAAATCTCTTAATAAATTGTCGTGTAAGCTTTCATGAATTCCAAGTGAACTCAACAAGTTAGCGGCATCACTTTCAGCATTCCAACCATCCATTTCGGCAAAGTCTGCCTCTAACTCTGAAGCCCGCATACCATCTTCTTCGGAAAAATCTTCTTTTGCATATAATGCATCCTTTTCTTCCATTATTGCCCATAATTGTTGATGACCTCTAATTACGGTTTGCAATACTGGGAAATCATCAAACTCAAAGTGATTTTGCTTCAACACAGCCATACGTTTGCCCGGCTCCATATCGACAGAACCCGTATTTGGTTCTATTTCACCCGAAAGAATCTTAAGGAATGTAGATTTTCCGGCACCATTAGCTCCAATAATACCATAACAGTTTCCACGGGTGAATTTTAAATTAACTTCTTCAAATAATACGCGTTTGCCAAAACGCAATGACACATTAGAGACGTTTAACATAATTATTGCAAATGAGGTGCAAAGGTAGTAATTTTCGACGTTTACTTATGTCGAAATAATAAAATAAGTAGTTTATTCTGAGTTAATTAAAAAGTGTAAAACTCCCGTCCATTTTTAGATTTACAATTCGTTGATCTCGAGGTAGAAACAACTCCCTATTGAACATGTAAAACCTAGCAGGTTTGTTACTCACTCCTATTTGCTTCTCAGAAAGTCGAATTAACACACCGGAATTGAGCATTTTCCGTCTAAAGTTGCGCTTATCAAGATCACGTTCGAGGATCGTTTCATACAATGACTGCAATTGGCTCATTGTAAATTTTTCTGGTAACAACTCAAATCCAACAGGCTGGATTTGAACTTTTTCTTTTAATGCTTTCAAAGCTTTTTCGAAAATCTCGTTATGGTCAAATGCCAATTCCGGTACTTCATGAATGGGAATCCAAACAGCCTCTTTTGAAAATGAACCTGGTTGTAATTGAGCCTTTTTCGCATCAATCAATGCCATGTAGGCAACAGTAATAACTCTAGCCTCAGGATTCTGACGAACACTTTCTAACCAAGCTCTATCCTTCATTTTAGTAACGCGCAGTGGGTCACCAAATGAATGGTACTGTTCGAGATATATTCCTTTAAGACCGGTAAGTTCTGATAAAACACGATTTGCAGCCGAATCTAAATCTTCATCATCGCGCACCAAATCTCCTGGTAACGCAAAATGTGTATCGTCTAATTCTGTTAACTTATTTGGGATAGTTCTCTTTATAAGTAAGAGCCTCAAGGTTTCATCAGAGAAACCAAAAATTACACAATCTGTGGAAACGTGGGGATTAACTGAAGAACCTAGCTGCATATCAAATCAGAGCAAAGATAAAAAATTAAACAAATTTGAAAAAATGCAAATAAATAAATCGCTATGCTGAACAAGTGTTTTTTTGACACTAAAGGAATTTACATTATATTGCGAAACATTTTTACACCTTATTGTAAGAAGTACTATAATTATTAATTAAAAATATTATGTTGTTAGTAGCAGATAGCGGTAGTACCAAATGCGATTGGATCTTCACAGATGGAGAAGAAAATAGAATAACATTCCACACGATGGGATTTAATCCATTCTTTCACTCAACAGAATTAATAGAATCAGAGATTAGGAAAAATGAAGAACTAGCGAAGATAGCCCCAATGGTGGAGCATGTATTTTTTTACGGTGCTGGAGCTTCATCAAAAGACAGAAACGTAATTGTTGAAAAAGCGCTAAGAAACATTTACACTAATGCCAATGTGATAGTTGATCATGACCTTAATGGAGCTGTTTATGCTACTTGCGGCGATGAACCTGGAATTTCTTGTATTATGGGTACAGGTTCTAATAGTTGTTACTTCGATGGTAAAGATATTCATGAAGAAGTTCCCGCGTTAGGGTACGTTTTAGGTGATGAAGCAGGTGGAACCTTCTACGGTAAAGAACTTCTGCGCATGTTCTTGTATAATGAGCTTCCCGAGAAAGTGCACAATGCATTGGTAGAGCGCTATCACTTAACTAAAGAGGAAATCTTTGAAAATGTATATAACAAACCTAATCCAAATGTTTATTTGGCATCGTTCATGCGTTTTTTAAGCGACAACCGAGATAGCAAATGGGTTAGAGACTTTATCTACAATGGATTCAGCAAGTTTATTAATATTCATATTTGGAAATATGAAATGCATAAAGATGTACCTGTTCACTTTGTTGGTTCTGTTGCTTATCACTTCCAAGAATTGTTAAAAGAAGCATGTAAAATACACCGTTTAAATATTGGTGTAATTACTCGCGAGCCCGTGTTAAACTTGGTAGAATACCATTTAAATAAACTGAAAGTTAAAGCATGATTAGAGGAATAATCCTCGACCTAGATGGGGTCATTTGTGACACAGCTGGTTTTCATTATTTAGCTTGGAAAAGACTGGCTGCAGATTACGGTTATACACTGATAGAGGGAGATAATGAAGCACTAAAAGGCGTTTCTCGTACAGATTCATTAAAATTCATTTTAGGAAAGGCGAATACTCAATTATCTGAGGACGATTTTAAAATTGACCTACAGAGAAAGAATGAGTGGTACTTAGAATATGTAAAGCAAATGGATGAAACTCATTTGCTACCAGGTGTAACTAAATTTTTCAGAATTGCCAAGTACAAAGGTATTCCCCTAGCATTAGGTTCAGCCTCAAGAAATGCCGCATTGGTGTTATCTAAGGTTGGATTACTGAGTGCTTTTGATGCAATAGTAGATGCCAACCAAGTAGTTAATGGCAAACCACATCCAGAAACTTTTTTAAAAGCAGCCGAAATGTTAAATATGGCAGCTCATGAATGTATAGTTTTTGAAGATAGTATAAGCGGAATACAAGCAGCAAAGACAGCAGAAATGTTTTCTATAGGTGTAGGAAACCCAAGCGAATTAGAATGGGCCGATGAATTCGTAAGTTCTTTAGGTGAATACGATTTTCACCATTTCGAGTAAACCATTATTTTTACGAAATCTTAATATTAGATAAGTAATGATTCAATACTTCAAAGCAGATCCGTGGAAAATTATTGAGGATGGATTCAATCCTGACATGAATGAAATTGCCGAAAGTATTTTTAGTATTGGTAACGGGATGATGGGCCAACGAGCCAATTTAGAAGAAGATTTCACAGGTAAGAGTTTGCAAGGCACCTACGTTGGTGGTGTTTACTATCCAGATAAAACGCGTGTTGGTTGGTGGAAAAACGGATATCCAGAATATTTTGCTAAGGTTTTAAATAGCACTTATTGGAGTGGATTAAATCTGTTTATTAATGGCGAAATAGTAGATCTATCAAAGGTAAGAATCGAATCATTCTACAGGGAGTTAGATATGTTCAATGGTGTTTTAAACCGCCGTTCAGTAATTAATCTTAAAAATGGAATTAATGTAAACATCGAGTCTACTAGATTTTACAGCCTTGTAAATAAAGAATATTCAGCACTTCGTTACCGGTTCAAAACAGATAGGGATTGCGCCATTGAATTAACGAATAACATCGATGGCAATGTAGTTAACAAAGACAGCAATTACGACGAAAGCTTTTGGAACGAAATTTCACAAGAAAGCCGTGAAAATGAGATGTTGGTTGCTGTAAAAACCAAAAAATTAGATTGGTTACTTGCCACTGCTTGTGTTTCAGAATTATTGATTGATGGAGAAACATTTTCCGGACAACGTATAAACTCCACAACAAGAAAATTCGCACAATCAAAATATTCATTCGATGTAAAAGCGAACCAAGAAGTAATATTAGTTAAACATGTAATTACTTCGAGTAGCTTCCATCACCCTGAAGAAACGGTAATCTCTCACGCTCAGAATGCGGTAAATAAAATGTCCGCATCAAGTTTCGAGAACCATCTTGAGATGAGCAGCAAAGCATGGAATGCTAAATGGGAAATGTCTGATGTTACCATTCAAGGAGATGTATCTGCACAACAGGCTTTAAGATATAACATTTTCCAATTACATCAAACCTATTGCGGCGATGACCCACGTTTAAATATTGGGCCGAAAGGTTATACTGGAGAAAAATATGGAGGAAGTACTTACTGGGATACCGAGGCTTATTGTCTGCCTTTCTTTTTAGTTTCTAGTCCTTCTAAGATATCCAAGCAATTATTAATATACAGGTATAAACAGCTGGATAGAGCCATTGAAAATGCTGCTAAACTAGGATTTAAAAATGGCGCGGCATTATATCCGATGGTTACAATGAACGGTGAAGAATGTCATAATGAATGGGAGATTACATTCGAGGAGATTCACAGGAATGGAGCCATAGCATACGCCATTTACAACTACATTCAACATACAGGTGATAGTGGATATTTATTAGAAGGTGGACTTGAAGTACTTCTTGGTATTGCTCGTTTCTGGGCACAGCGTGTTCACTGGTCCGAGAGAAAACAACGTTATGAAATGCACGGTGTTACAGGTCCGAATGAATATGAAAACAACGTAAATAACAATTGGTATACTTCTTACATTGCCATGTGGTGCTTAAAGTATACCAAACACTGTTTGCAAGAATCGCAAAAATTATTCCCTCAAATTTTTGGAGAAATTGCAAAAAAGACCAATCTAAATGTTGTCGAGGAAACAAAACAATGGAACCATATCACAGAGAACATATATCTTCCATTTGATGAGGAAGAGCAAGTTTTTGTGCAACATGATGGATTCATGGAAAAGGAGTTAATTCCAGTTAACAAATTAGAAAGTGAGAATCGCCCACTAAATCAAAAGTGGAGTTGGGATAGAATTTTACGAAGTGTATATATAAAGCAGGCCGATGTGCTTCAAGGATTATATTTCTTTGAGGATGATTTTGATATGGATACGCACCAGAGAAATTTCAACTTTTACGAGCCATTTACAGTTCATGAAAGTTCATTAAGTCCTTGTGTGCACAGTATTTTAGCTGCTAAAATAGGCAATATGGGAAAAGCCTATGAAATGTATTTGAGAACTGCTAGATTAGATCTTGATAATTATAATAACGACACCGAAGATGGATTACACATAACATCTATGGCGGGAAGTTATTTATCTGTGGTACAAGGTTTCGGAGGCTTAAGGGTTAAGGAACAAACACTACACTTAAATCCAGTATGTCCGAAAGAATGGGAATCCTATTCGTTTAAAATACTAATAAAAAATGACCCGTTGGAAGTTAAAGTAGATCACGATAAAACGACTATCCGAAATTTAGGAACAAAACCAGTAGATATAATTATACAAGAGAAACAAATTTCAGTATTACCTGAAAACACATATTCTCATCAAAATTGAATCAAAAGAAAATTATCTTTGAATTCGCTAAAAAAAAGGCCGGTTTTCACCGGCCTTTTTTGTTCATCAAGTTTTATTAATAAATTCTGTATAATAAAATATTGTAACCCGTTTTTGAGTTTCCAGAAATGGTAACCTCACCATCTAATAATGTACTCCCTTTAGCCTCGTTTGTTAATTTATCAAACATAGCATCAACAATATAGTAACAACCAATAAAATTCTCATGCCCTGGGAAAATCACCTGTACTTTTGAAAACCCTCTAGGAGTATTACATGACATAATTGTAGTATTATTTGATGTAGGAAGTGGACCTAATACAGGAATTCCTAATGCTGCATTACTAGAAGAAGGTTTAACATCTACTTTATTACCTTTAAAAGTATCTTTATAATCTAAATCAATTTTTACATCTTTAATAGTAATTCTTTTACCGTCATATGAGGCAGTATTAGATACAAAATCTGATGAACTTACAATGGAAGATTGAGAATAGCTTGATGCGATTAGCATTATGCTTGCGGTAATTAAAAGTATCTTTTTCATAGTGTAAAATTTAAAGGTGTACTAAATTATATTCAAATGTCGTGCCATAAATTAAAAAATCAAATATTAATAATGCTAGCTCACCAAGCAGTACTTTAATCTTAAATTATATAAATTGCAACGTGGAAAAGTTAAAATATATTTTACGTTTATTAATAGCAGTACTTGCAGGTTCAATAGTTGGTGCTACGATAAATATGTCAATTATCCTATTGCAGCCATTAACTATTCCATTGCCTGAAGGTACAGATGTCAGCAATATGGATTCTTTGGCCAAAGCAATGCCCAATTTTCAAATAAAACATTTTGTAATGCCTTTTCTTGCTCATGCATTAGGAACATTGGTCGGTGCTTTTGTAGCTTCAATTATTTCTAAAAATTCCAAGCAAATCTCAGCATTAATAATCGGAGGAATATTTTTAATGGGTGGAATCGATATGGTTCGACAACTACCATCACCGGTCTGGTTTAATATTTTAGATTTAGTCGGGGCTTATTTTCCAATGGCAATAATGGGATACTATTTTTCCATAATAGCCCTGAACAAAGTAAGCCGTTGATAGTTCTCTAATAACGTGCTACCTATTGCTTTCTCCCCAATCTATAGATATGAGCTGCCAATTGGGCACAGTTTCCCTATGGAGAAGTACGAACTTCTCCCTCAACAATTATTACAAGCACTAAATAAATGTGCTAATTAATATTTTAAACATTGATATAACTTTTGGTGTTTTAACTTTAGAATTATGCGAACTGAAAAATTACTTGCCCTGCGCAGTAAGATATTAATAGATGATGAAAAAAGCCCTTTAGAAATTGAATTTTTTCAGAATAATTGTATTCGTCCAATCCTTAAATTTCAAAATGAAGCACTATTAACTTTTTTCCGCGCACAGATATTGGATATCAAAATTCATAAAACAGAAAAAGAAATAGAAAACTTTGTAAGAACCCGCTTACAGAAGGATATAGTATCACGGAATATAATTATTGGGATGATTTTAGGACTAATGACAAATGAAGAACTTTCGTTTTACAACCAAAATAAAAGCGAACTTTCCCGACGAATTATTAACATGGTAGTACAACGTAGCTCGGGGCAATTAAATAATTGATTTAACAAAAAAATTATAAATAACCGATATTCGTAACGTTAGAAGTAATTATAATGAATAAAATAATAGCACCTGTAACTATTGGATTAATATTTTTAGCTTGTCTTTATTTTCTTTTTTACCGAGAAAATGACGCACTTCAAATTCATTCTGAATTGGAGTCGCTCAAGACTGAAATTGAAATTGACATAATGAATGAAGACTACAATACAGCCTCTAAAAAGTTAATACAACTGGTTCACCCATCTTCGGATTATTCCACTATTGAGCGCAACAACGGCAATGATTCAGGATTTTGGAATAATCTAAAAAAAAATAGTGGCATTTCTAAATATAGGTATAACGAATACTGGAGCGAACAAAGAAAGTTACTTTTAGACAGAATAAGTGAAGCTAAGAAAAGTAAGGGGAGTAGGTAAATAAAAAATATAGCGGACTTTTGATGAAAGTAAATATTGAAATCCGCCTAAGTCTTGAATAGTTCAAAATCTGTACACATGTTAAAAACTTAACCGTGTAATTAATTGGTATTAAAAAGATTGAGGAAGGTATTTGTGGGCCCACCTGGGCTCGAACCAGGGACCACCTGATTATGAGTCAGGTGCTCTAACCAACTGAGCTATAGGCCCTCAATTGA
>Ga0222714_10000122_pt1 | contig 92363 bp, 96 predicted proteins | sample C33_3DmetaG_FD_165048 | JGI IMG/M metagenome (GOLD analysis project Ga0222714, IMG submission 165048) | Estuarine water microbial communities from San Francisco Bay, California, United States - C33_3D | ecosystem: Environmental > Aquatic > Marine > Unclassified | place: USA: California...
ATATCACATGTTGTATCAGTTGGAAAATTTACTGTATATGTTGTATCATTTTCAGATGTTCCTCTATAAGTTAATGCGAAATATTTATGAGTTATGTTTGGTACGACATAATATCTTATGATGACTATGCCTGACCCCCCCATTGCCCCATTTTGGTTATTAATCCCGGTTGACCCACCACCCCCTCCTCCCCCACCCCCCCTATTTGTAGCGCCAGCTACAGGATATCTCCCATTGCCTTCTGCTGTACCGTCCCCCCCCCCATCAACACCAATTCCTGCTGTACCACCTGTCCATGTACCACCTCCTCCCCCCCCACCATAACCAATACTGCTTCCTGTAATAGAGCTTATAAATCCGGAACCACCATTGCCGGCTCCGGAACTAGAAGCATTCGAACCATTACCTACAGCTCCTCCACCTCCACCCGATTTATAAACACCATTATTATTTCCACCATTACCACTTACACTATTTCCCGTCCCACCATAATTACCACCAGATATACCACCAGCACCACCACCACCACCACAACCGCTTGAAAAATTACCATCAGAAACACTTCCTTCTATTGGTGTTGTATTCGGTGTTTGATTATATGATCCACCACCTCCTCCACCAGCCGCAAACAAACTAATAAATGAAGTATTTGATAAAGAAGTAATTGAAGAAGAAAACCCATTGCTACCTCTATTATATGATCCTGAACCACCATTTCCACCATTACCAACAGAAACAGAATATGTTCCAGCATATAATGTATGTTTTTCTTTATATGTAACAGCACCACCACCCCCGCCTCCTCCATAATTTCCACCCCCTCCCCCACCACCAACAATTAAAATATCAGCAACAACATCACTTGGAAAATTAACTGTGAATACTCTTTTATTATTAACAACAGTTGAAGAATAATTTGGATGAGTACTTCCATATGTAAATGTAATAATATTTCCACTATCATATATTATACCGTCAGATGATATTTGTTTTTGCACATTATAAGGCGACACAATGGGTTCTGTATCTCTATTATTTTCTTCAAATACAGTATAAATTTTATTTTTAGGAATTCCACGATTATCTCCAATATCACAATTAGAAACTAGATAATTAACAGAATTAGTACTAATACTAATATCGCCTAAATTAAAGCCTTCAACAATGGGAACATTGGAATGTTTAATTTTTTCAATTTGTCTTGCGTAATTATTTATATTTTGTAAATATTGTGTGTAATTACTATCATATTTATCTATATATTTTAAGTTATTAATATTATTTAGATAATTATCTTTTAATTTTTCTAATTCTTTTATTTTAATTCCAAGTATATTTTTCTTTTCTTCTATAGATTTTCTAGCATTGATTTTGATAGGATTTTTGTTATAGTTATCTATAATAGTATTTATTTTGTTTGTTAGATGATAATCTACATTATCTATCATAGCGTTTAAATTATTTTTAAAATATGCTTTATCATTTTCATCACTAAAAATATCATTTAAATTTATTCGATTACCATTAAGTGATAAATATTTGTTATCAGCAGCAGGAAACCATGTTTGATTTTGATTATTTCCATAACTATATAAATTATTAGCATATAATTTTACAGGTTGTGATTTAACTACACCTGTTATTTTATTATTATGACAAAGAGTATTAAAATTAAATTTATATAATATAATATTATCAATTTCGCTAATTTTTGCTTTTTTTTGCACTTTAATTAAATCTCCATCAGATTTTAATTGAATCGCATTGATAGATTCTGTTAAAATATTATTATTAATAACACCCCCATTTTCAAGAATATTAATAATACCTGTATTTGGATCTATTCGAACTTTAGTAATACTACTTATTTTATAATTATCACCATCTTTAGTTAAATTTAATTTATATAAATTTTCTGGCAAAGCATTAGGTATTTGTTCGTCATAACTGCAAATATTATTTAATATTTTAGATAAATTATTTTCACTCCTTGTATCAAAATACATACTAATATAATTTGATTTTCCTCCATCAGCCAATGAGGTGGCTGAAGCATCTTTATTATTAGTATCATTTGCGGAAGTATCAAAAGGAATGGTTCTTAAAACATCTTCAGTGAAATTGGTGTTAAATACATTATATTCAAAATTTTTCCCATTTGGATTAAATTTTTTATGACAACCATGATTAAAAAATGAGTTTTCATCATCTCTTGTAATATGGTTATTATCTGCTGTTATATATTTTTCTGCCATATCAGAATTTTCTTTCCAACCTCCTTTAAATGTATATTCGCAATTACTCCCGTCCTCAGGCGTACATTCTTTTTCTTGAAATCTAATCTTACAATCTCGTGCTTTTTCTATACTTTTAGAAAAATTTTCATTATTAAAAATATCATGTTTCGGTAGAGAATCTATATATTTATTTATAAAATTTTTATATGTTGGATCAGTGGATTTTTCGTCATAATAACTGCGAGGATTATCTGGCGTAGATGATGTATCGTATTTTTCGACTATATTTTTATGTTTACAATACAAAGTGTATATAAAATATATTACTACAATTATAAATATAATATATAAAAATACTATTCCAAAAAAATGCATATAATTATTCATATTATGTAAAGCACATATTTCGCCCATTATTTTATTATTTAGTTAATCTATTATATATAATTATTTGTTTTAATTTATTTTGACATATTTAAAAGCTTATATAATTAATATTAATACATTATAGTCAAAAATCCTTACCATAATAAATATAATATTATAAAAATAAATTAGTTAAAACCAATTGGTTTAATCCAATTTTTGACACAAATATTATCATTTGCTACCGAATGAGAGAAAAAGCAATTACATTTAATATAGCAAAATTTACTTTTAAGACTAGGAGTATATGATATATTATTTTTTAATGTAATATTATTTTTATCGCTTCTTGAAATATTTGAGATATTAAGAGTTGTATTTCTAAATATATTATTAAAATTACTTGGTTTTTCTGTATTTATAATAAAATAATTAGCATTGAAAATAGCTATATATATAATAATTGAGATAAAACTAATCATTAATTAAATTATGATATAAACTTTTATATAAAAAACATTAATAATTATTAAATTTATTAAATTTTTCAAGGACTTTGTCTCCGTCATTATTAAAATTTTTGTTAGCATCACCAGAACATTCGTTATATTTAAAGAAACAATTATGACATACGCGGATATTTTTGACAAATAATGTTTTATTGTTAGTCAATTTCCAAGAATAACCCGGATATCTTCCACCTGTATGAGGTTTGTATAAATAATATTTTTCAGTATTATTATTAAAATATATAGGTTCAGGTTCTATGTCAATAGAATTACAAGGACCGCAACAAAATAAAGTATTTTTAGCATCAATAATAATTTCTTCGCTCATTATGGTATTTATTTATAAATACAATAAATATATCAATTTTTATATTTTAAAAAATTTATTTTTTAACAACACGTTTTTTTAATTTGTTTTTAACAGTTCGTTTATGTCGTTTACCACCATCCTGATCTCTAAAATCATTACTATCGGTGCCAGAATAACCACCAAACCGTTGATATTTTTTTTTATATTTTTTCATATGTCCACCGTTAGTACTACTACTATTACCTGTCAAGGTATTCACAGCTGTGTCAGCTAAGGGTTTTATATTTTCCGCAATTATAGGTAACTGACTAGCCTTAGCTACTTGTGATACAAATTCTTGACCTAAATTAAACCCGCTATTAGGAGGTGTATCAACATATTCAGGTTGTTTGTATTGAGAGTTAAATAATTCATACATTCCTCCTTTCATATTCGCACAATCACCACCCATTGTATAACGACGGCGAGTTTTTTGATTAGGTTTTTTAACTTTATTTAAAGTTTTGCCTAATAATTTTTTAGCAAAACTCTTTTTATATGATACATAACTTATCATAAGCCCATTTCTTTTAACATATAGTTTGTTGCTACCATTTTTTTTATAGACAGATACGGGTGCTTTTTTGCCGGCGATAGTTTTACTTCCTACTTTTTTATATTCAGTCATTTCTTTCTATATAAATGAGAGAAAATATTAATTTTGATTGTTCAATTCTATTATATCAATTTTATTTGGCATTATATTATTTTTTGCTTTTGATTCATTTTTTTGTTTTAAATATTCGTCTTTTTCCTTATCTAACATAACACTTGAAAGACCAATTATTTTTCTATTTAAAATATATTCTATTACAAAAAAAGCAATAAATATAGTAGATAGCCAAATGAATATAATAGATAATAAATCAAAAAATTTAAAAATAAATGTAAATAAAATAGGGTAATCTTTTTTTGTTATAGGTAATAATTTGATAATATAAGAAGAAATAAATATAATTAAAGGTTTATATATATCATCAATTATGTTTTTAATAAAATCAGAAGTTGTAATTCCTATAGCAAAACCAGACGCGGCAACTAAAACTTGATTTTTAAATGTATATTCTTGGAAATCTTTGTAAAATTTTTTTAATAAATAAATCTAACATTATTTAAAGTATCTTTTCTATTTAATAATATTTTAAAAAAATTGATAATATAAATTTAATAGGTAAAAATAATATGAAAGGTTTCTATAGAATTTTTAATGAATATGAAGAAACAAATAAATTAATAAATATTATAAATTTTGATAATGATATTGATAAAAATTATATTCTTGCTTACAAAAAACACAACATATCAATAATTTATAAATCTTTTAAAATATGGAAAGGAATTATTCAAAGTATAGTGGCAACATAATATCTAAAATAACGAATAATTCAAAAATTGATGCTGAAGTATTTTTGATACAATTAAATTTATTATTAATAAGTTTCAGTTTTTTATTATTTTTAACATTCATATATTTTGAAACAGAGAAGGTATAGCACATTGGTATTAATAGTATAGATAATTTGATTATTTTAAAATAGTTACTATTTTTAATAAATTTATATTTTTTAATGAAACACATTTTATATAATAATTATGATAAAATTTTAAATGATAAAAGAGTACATAATGTATAAAATCTTTAAAAATAATAAAAGTTCTTAAAAATTGTTAAAAAATAAAATTATGTACTTAAATTTTTAATTAAATGATAAAAGAATTAATCCAAAAGCGGACATAATGATACCTGCTATTCCTCTTTCGGATATTTTAACAGTTCCTATAAAATAAAAATATAATAAAATAAAAATTATTTCAAGAGATACGAACGCTCTATAATATGCGGGGTTTGGTGTTATTTTAATTAAATAAAAACCTAATAAAATCAAAATAAAAACGACTAACGCATATATATAATATTTGGGTTTATATAGCTCTTCTGTGTAAGTATTATAAAATAATAAAAAATATAAAATACATAGAAACCCTATAATAATATTTACAATAATAGGGAAAATAAAATATTTAGTATTATCGTTCTTAATAAATATAATTAATATTGCAGATATTAAACTTTTTAAAATGAGTAAAAATAACCAATACATTATAATGTTATTTGGATATTTTACCTATCTATAATATAAAAATATTAAGTATGTATAAATTTGTTCAATTATTTATAAAAAATGATTATAAATTAAATTTTTATAGTTAAAATGTCTTCAAAGAATTTCGCAGTTTCTTTCGTCAACAAGGATGAGAACACTAACACGGTTCTATCATCAGTTTTTAAGAGGGATATAATGGATATAATGGTTAGCATGACAAATAACAATAGTAATTACACAATAGCACAAAATAACAAGATTGCGATTATATGTGATTACTTAAATAACAATCCGCAGAATATAGAATATTTGATATATATGTATGGATTTGAGAATGCTTTAAAAAAGTATCAGGAGAGGTTCGGGACGATCAATAGTAATATTGAAGTCCTAATGAAGGATTTAGCAATTATTATTATTGATGAAATTGTATTGATATATGAAATACAATATGATGAATCGCATTCTCCATTATATTCGCCTATACAATCGCGAGCACCATCGCCAACGCCATCATTATTAAATTTTCTAGAAAATTTTCACAGACAAGGGACAACGCCTCCGCCTGAGTTTGAAGAAACATCAAAACCAGATATTAAAGGTATATGTATTTATAATCGAGATGAGCACGGAAATCATTACGATAATTTATCAAAACATTTTAATACAGAAGATAGGGAAAAATACAACAAGATAGCCGGTTCTATGATATCGGAGAATACCAACTATTAGATAGAAAACATATTTATATATATTACATACAACATTATATATTTTTTATGTTTTTTATATATTCAATATCTTTTTTAAGTTCTAAATTTTCAAGCTTTAATTCTTTTAATTCTTTATTTAGTTCTTTAATTGCTTCTACGAATAGAGGTGCTAATTTTTCATAGGAAAGGGTTAAATAATTCTCTCCGGATTTAGAAATAATATTACCATTATTATCTCTAATTATATCAAATGGTGCTATTTTAACTATTTCAGGAAGAAACTTTTTAACATCTTGAGCACTTAAACCTATATTTTCTTCATCTGAGAACCCATTTTTAATAGCCAATTCATTGGGTTTATAACGATAACCATTTAAATTATCAATTATATGTAAAGGTTTTTCTATTTTGGATAAAAATGTTTTCAAACGTTCATCGGAATAATTTGAAGTAATATTACCAGTTGCGATAATATTACCTTTTACATGTAATTTTTCTTGCGGTTCAATATTACCTATACCTAATTTCCCTTCATTATTTAATAAACATTCAGATACGCCGTTTTTTTTCATATTAAATATACTACCATTACCTGTTTGATTTACTATAAATATACTATCAGTATGATTACTTACAATTTCTAATGTACTATTTAAATTCAAATTTCCATTTACTGACAACTCAGTATTAACAACTAAAGCACCGTCAATAAAAAATCTATATTCATTTGGAGCTGGAGAAATAAAGTATTCTTTGCCATTAATGACATTATCACGCAATGTAAAAAATTTATTATTCCATCCACCGTTGTTTGTATTTTGACCATTTTTTTCAGGAGGTATAGCTATATCATCTAATGTAAAATTATTAATTCTATTGGATATAATGTTTGAATTATTTGTAATTACATCATTGCCATTAATTTTCAATGCTCCACCATTGGAAATATTTATATCACCATTTACTTCTAATCTATAAATATCATTTGGTATAGTACCTATACCTACACAATGAGACGGCAATAGGTCTTCAGTTGGATAAAAAATTTTATTATCAAGTTTTGCCCATTTAGAAGTGCCATCAACAGCTAAACTAAGTTGATTATTATTATTAAAAATAAAATCATTTGGATTAATTAAAACCATACCTTTAACAGTAGCTGAAGCAGTTGGAAAATTATCAAAATTATCAAGTACTAAAGGAGTATTGCCAATATATATATTATTACCCGATGGTAGTCTAATATCCCCAACAACATTAAATGCATTATTATCACTATTCCAAGTCAATAATCCTGATTGTGATATATTATAATTATTTGTACCAAAAAAATTACCTATTAAGATACCACCTCTAATATCATATGAATTTTTTCCTGTTCCTCCTCTACTTACAGATAATGTCCCGTCTGTAACATTAGTAGCATTTAAAGATGTTAATAATCTCCCGTTTCCTTTAAAATTAGTAGCATTTAATGTATTATCATCAGCATTCCAAAAAAGATTAAAATTTTGTTCAATCTTTGATGTTCCACCAAATAATAGTTGCGAGTTATTAATCGTGGCTAATCCGGTACCTCCTCTTTCTATTTGTAATATACCTGAAGAAATATTAGATATATTAATATTTGTAATATTGCTTCCAATTCCTTCAATTTCTGTAGCTTTAATTTTGCCTAAAACATCAAGAGTATTATTTGGTTCTTGAACACCAATGCCTACATTTCCGTTAAAAATTGTGTTTCCAAATACGTATAATAAATTACTATTAATTTCACCTTCTTCATAATTAATATTCAATATATTATTAAAAGAATTATTAATATTACCAATGATATTGGAAGTATATAAAATACCGTCAATGTGTGTGTTGCCATTAATATCTAATAAATATTGTGGCTTATCATTGTTGATGCCAATATATCCATCTTTATTAATGTTAAAATAATTATAATATGTTCCTGATTGCGAAGAAGATTTGTTATTTTGTATTTTATAATCTCCAGATATGGAAGAAATTTCCCATACCATTTATTCAAACTCTATTATATATGCTATAATTATTATTTTTAAATATAATTAAATAAAATTAAATAGTTTTATAATATTTTATTAAATATTATTATTAAATAGGTAATATCAAAAGATGATAAATAAATGTAATAATGTAATTACATTGAATCAATATGGACCGACATGCTGGTTTAATAGTATATTGATGGCTGTATTATATAGTGAAAATAGTAGAAAATTATTATTAAAAAAATCAAAACATTGGAATCGTAAAATAAATATATTTAAGACGTTATTATATATATTAAAAAAAAAATATTTAAGAACAGATAATATATACAATGATTATCTTTATTTTGATAAAATACGTCCTGAATATATATTAAATCTATTATATAAATATAATAATAAAAAATTTGTATTTAATCCTGAAAAATATAAAACTAAGGGCTACAAAACAGCATTATATATTAGAAAAGTTTATAAACTTATGGGGGCAAATGTATTATTTTTAGATTATGACAAATATAATAATAAATTATATTATTCAATATACAATAATTATGAATTAAAAGGATTGGAAAATAAAAAAATACAATATATAACAAAATATAAATCAATATATACCATTAATCAGAAAATGCAAAATCCTGATGTGATAATAATATCATTAAAAAGCAATAATGATTTTGAAGATTATCCTTCTTGGTATTTGATAGATAAAAATAAATATCAAGATATTCATAAAAGTTTATTGAATTTAAATAATAATATATTATTTAATAATAATGAATATATACAAGATTCTGTATTATTAAATAATTGGAATTCTTCCGTAGGTTCTCATTCAATAGCAGGGATAAAATGTAATCGCAATAAATATGTATATAATGGATGGTCTAGAAGTACTATAGACCCAAACATTATAAATATGAAAAATAATGATGTTAATATTGATATACCATGTGAATTAATGAAATATAATTGGGATTTAGAAAAAGGCGACGATTTTTGTTTAAATAATACTAAATGTAAATTGGATATTATGAGTACAATGCAAAAAATATGCTTTAATTTTTCACAAGGAACGCGAGAAATAATATATATAAAGAAAAATATGAAAGATGGAAAAAAATCTAAAAAAGTATGCTCTAAAGATAAAGTAGTAAATCCGCTAACAAATAGATGTATTAAAATAAATGAATTAAATAAATTAAAAAATGTGCGATTAAGTAAACCAGTTAAGATATGCCCAGAAGGTAAAGTATTAAATCCACTAACGAATAGATGTATTAAAATAAAAAATGCGAAACCAAATACGAAACCTGATGCGAAACCAAAAAAAATATGCCCAGAAGGTAAAGTATTAAATCCACTAACGAATAGATGTATTAAAATAAAAAATGCGAAACCAAATGCGAAACCTGATGCGAAACCAAAAAAAATATGCCCAGAAGGTAAAGTATTAAATCCACTAACGAATAGATGTATTAAAATAAAAAATGCGAAACCAAATGCGAAACCAAAAAAAATATGCCCAGAAGGTAAAGTATTAAATCCACTAACGAATAGATGTATTAAAAAGCGTTCTTAGAATAAATATTTATATATATAAGTAAAATAATATTTTTGATTGTCTATATATTTTAAATTTTCAAAATTTATATTTGAATCATTTTCGTTACAAAATACAATTAAGTTTTCAAATAAATCACAATCATCAATTAAATTATTGTTAGGATTTGAAAAAATATTTAAAAGTTTATAAGAATTATATGATGTTTTGCGTAAAAAGCAAATATAGTTTAAAATATTGTTTTTTTCATTACTGTTATAAATTCCTAATAAAATCGTAGAACTAATATATCTGTTCCTATTTAGCCATAATGTATCATCAATAATTTTTTTTTTATTTTTTTCGTGAATATTGGACTTAGACCAATTCAAAAAAGATGAATAAACATTATTATAGTTTAAATTACAAATATTATTTTTATTATATTTATCACCATCATTAAATTTATTAAAATTGCCCGGACCAATTCCTATTGGATAAGAATAAGAGATAAATATATTATAAGCAAATATTATATAAAATAAATAATTTATCATTATATAAATAATTTAATATATATTTATATAATATTATAATATATATTAGAATTAAGTATATTATAACGAGAATTAATATTCATTTTTCTAATAGCTTTTTTCATATAAGAAATTTTACAATTTTCTGTTGTAATAGATAATATGTTAAATTTTTCTTCTTTTTCCTTATTGTTAAGAGATATATCATATAATAGTACATTCCATAATATTATATTAATTTTATTTTCAATATTTTTTTGACTATTTATGAACTCGCAAAATTTAACATAACTTTTAATATCAATTAAAAGATTACATGGTTGCTTATAAATTATCATAGAATATATTTTATTAAGTAAACAATCGGGTAAACAATCCCATATCAAGACATTGTGAGACATTTTGGAATTGTATATGAGTTTGCCGAGCAATTATATTTTTTAATTATAATATAATATCAATTTTTGTTAAGATAAATAGCTAATACTTGATAAAAAATTTTATCATAAGCAAATAATAAATAAAGTAATAATGAATATGGATTATTTTATAATTTTATAAATATATATTAAATACAATGAAGAAGAAAATTATAAAAGGTGGTAATTATTATAAATTTGACGTATTTACGCTTGGAATGTTAGCTATAGAAAGAGAATATAATAATTCAAAAAATATTTCAAATGATGATTTATATTTATTAAGAAATTTAAATGCTTTCGCTCATTCGTTAGATTTTGTTTCCGATAAATATAATATTTGGAATACGCCAAATATTTTTAATTTTATTTTAAAAAAGGATACTAAAGTTGTTAAAAATTATTTCTGGAAAAATATAGATTTAATATGTAAAGAAGATTTAATTATTTTATTAATAGATTTAAATAAAGATGACGGTATCAATAAGATTATAAATAAAAAATGTTTTGATAGAGATAAAATATACGAAGACTTGATAAATAGTATCAGGAAATTTACAGACTTTATATTATTTAATGATATGGATGATAGTAATGATATAATTGAAATTAAAAATAATGATTTTAAACCAACAAAAGAATTCTTATCAGAATTGACAAAATTATATTCAGAAAATTATTTAAAAGCGATGGATAAAAAGAAAGCTACAACTTTAGCGGATGTCGGTGCTATGGGTGGTTCTGGAAAAATAGATGAATTTATATTGACAGATGCGAATGATACATCACATGGTATGACAGATAATTATTATTATGATGTTGTTGATTTCAAAAATTATTCTGATATTGTAAGAAGTGGTTATTTTAATATTAATGAAAAATATTTTAATTATTTGGCTGTTATAATAGGTTTTAGTAGTTTATTTAGATATTCGGGAGTATTTAAAAAAGGAACTAAAAATTATGAAATAATACATAAAATGTATCATTTATTGAGAAGTTACCCTAATTTCGATACCATTGAAAATCAAAACGCATATATAGATGATTACTTTAGGAATGCAGCTATTATATTAATAGAAGTAGTTAAAGCATTATATTATCATTGTGTAGGAAAAAAGATAACTAAAAGAGTATGTAGTATAAGTGCATTAAGTGATTTAAGAGAAACAAATAATAAAAAATGTGAAACTTATAAATCTGGTGTATCAGAAGATGTTCAACAAATGGCAAGGACAAGGTCTCAAACAAGGGCACAAGAAAGAGATGGGGCAAAAATAGATCAATTTAGTTTATCAAGTTTTCCATCTTTACCATAAAAAGAGTACATAATCTTTAAAAATCTATTAAAAATATAAAAGTTATAAAAATCTATAAAAAATAAAATTATGTACTCTTTTTTAAATCAAAATATATTAACTGGTCATCAATAGTTCAAAATATTTAACATTTTTTTTAGGTCTAACGCCGGAATAAATAAATACCTTGTTTCGTGGAATATGTTGAATGCCTTCCAAAAACTTGTGATCATAATTGCTTGTAACAACTATAGATTTATTTGCTTCTATTAATATATCAAAATATGTAGGATTATTAAATATTTTGCTAACAAAAGTTTTTCCATATTCTTGAGCATGTAAATCATTATAAATATTAATGAATACCGCATTCGAAACATTTAAACTTCCAAATAAATACTTAGGAATACAATAACTTACATTTATATAGAAAATATCAGTATATTCATGTTCGTGGTAATATGTAATACATAGCGGTTTTAACTTTGAATTTAATTTATTTATTTTTTTAGCAATTTTTATAATATTGTTCTCTATATCATTTGCGATAATATTTAATATATATTCTAGATTATCAGTTTTCAATAAGTCTAAATATGAATTAATGCCGTGCATTTAGTAATATTTTATTGCTAAAATATTATTATCAATTTTTTATTATTATTATATATTTAAGATTTATATTATATTAATATAAATAAATGAATAGAAAAATTTCTTATATTACAATAAATATAAATGGAACTGTGGGGGAACAGTTATTTCAAATATCTAATTTGTTGAGTATTAAATATAAAAAAAGAAATTTTAATAAAGTTAAGATTATTTTAAACAAAAATGATAATAATAAAATAAATAAATTGTTCAATAATATATTTAAATATTATGAATATAATGAATATGGATTTTCAAATATTGATAATATTGAAGATATCAACGATGGTGAAATTAGTAATATAAAAATTAAAAATTATAAAAATGTTTTTGACGATGATGTTAAAAAAAAAATGTTAAATATAGCTTACAATAATGAAGATATGATGTATGAGGCATATTATAAATACCGTGATATTTTAAGTTATTTTGGAGAAAACACAAATGATGATGATATGATATCAGTAGATTATAAAGATGGTAATGAAATTTATTATAAAACAGCAGTAAAAACAATTGTTAAAAATAATATAGTTATATTTGGAGATATCGATGAAGATAATAAAAAAATATTTGAAAATTATAATTGTTATTATGTAAATAATACAGAAAATAAAATGGAAGATGGAGTAATATTAATATTAATGTCAATGTTTAAATATAATATAATATCTAATTCATTTGAAAGCTTGTGGGCTTCTTATCTAAGCTATTATGAAAATAAAATAATAGTAGCACCTAAGGAAATTGAATGTATGGGTTATAAGAATATTAATATATATATATAGATTATTTTTATTATAAATATATGTTTGACGATTTATATTTTTCGTATATCAAGATAACCCCATCTTATAAAAATTGCCTAGTATGTAAAAAATGGCGAGATAATTTGAAGGAATTATTGAAAATAAAAAAAGCAAATTTTTATGAAAATTTATTGGACGATTTAATTAAAAGCAAATGTTATTATGAATATGATGAATATGATGAATATATTAGATACGATGATAATGAAGTTAATAATAAAATATTATACAATGCATATAATAAAATAATTAATAATACATTAGAATTAATTATAAACGATAGTATAAGAGAAATATTTAAAACAAAAATGATAATAAAATATAATAATATTTCAAAATTGTATAGCAAGTATAATGGTATAATTTATAATATAGATGATAGTAGCATAGCAAAGGAACAAAAAGAATATAAAAGAATTTTAAAAAAATATTATAATATTCATTATCTATAATGATGACCGACGATATTCCTATATGGACGAAACGAGATTATATAATTAATGGATACAGAAATAAAAAAAATATTAGAGAGTGCTTAATAAGTATATTTAAAGTTCATAATGAAACTTTAAATATATGGACACATTTAATAAGTTTAATAATATTTTTATATTTATTAGTTAAAGATATAATTAATTATAATAAAAATTATAATATCATATGGGGTAAATGTGATATTAACGATATTATAAAATCTGAAAATATATTATATTATGATGAACATATATTATTATTATCATATGATTTAATAACAATAACAACATTTAGCATATCAACATTATATCATACTTTTATTCCAAATAGTTATAATAATTATATAATGTTATTAAAATTAGATTTATTAACAATAATATTAACAATATGTTCATCTAATTATATAATAATGTATTATTGGTTTTGGTGTATAGATAACTATTTAAAAGCATATAAAATAATATCCTATATATATTTTTCCGGAGGTATAATATTATTGTATAATCTAGACATTTTAAAAAAATATAACTATATAATGGTATATTTTAGTTCTTATAATTTAGGAATAATTATAGGATATATATATATAAATTATTATTATAAAGGCTATGTTGAAAACTATATTGTTTATAATTTTAGTCGTCCGTTAATTTTTTATTTATTAGGATTTATAATATATATAACGAAGATACCTGAAAAACTTCTTTTTGATTACACTGATTATATTGGTAATAGTCATCAAATATGGCATTTATTATCATCTATAGCATCTTATTTATTTCGCGAAGAAATTTTAAAAAATACAATATATAGAAATAATAATTATTTATGTTAGTATAAAAAATATATAATATATAGTTTATGAAAACTCTAAACATATTGTGGTGAATAGTTTGTGTATAGAAGAGCCATAGCTACTCCAGAAGATACAACAAGTTCTGTAATAACAGCTTTAATTTTTTTTCTGTTTTCATTAAGTTTTTTGCTAAAATCAATGAGCTCTGACTCGTAAATCCAATCACGCTCAGATACACCATCACTTGTAATGATATACCTTTCGTTTAGGTCATATACGCAATAACCACTATCTTCAAGAATCCTGCTTTCACCGACCATATCAGCAAAATTTTTGAAGTAAGACTTGTTTTTTTTACATTCAACTTCCATCAAAGCGCTAAATACAATCTTGGCGTCTGCATCAATATTCGCAAGTTCCTTTTCGTTATCTTTAACGTTGTCGTAGATGCGAAGCGCGGTCCTACTATCCTTTTGATAGTAGAAGTTGGTCATCGTATTCTCAAGGCAAGAATAGTAAAGGGGCATTTTGGCTCCAATAATTATATATTTAAAATAGCATCAATTTTTTATTATAATAGAACAAATTATTTCATCAACTAATAATTTAACATATTCTTTTTTGACTTTATAGGCAACTGGTTTTCTATAGTGGATATTTACATTCCCTTCATTTTTGTATCTTTCAATCCAACTCATTAAACTTTTTGGAGTGCATTTGAATATTTTACAAACTTCTTCATGTGTTTTATCTTCAACTAAATAATATTAAACTGCTGTTAATTTATAATCATTACTTTTATGGATAGGCATATATATATTATTTAATTATTTTTTTCATAAAAAATGATATTAAGTATTAAATTATTACATACATGATGTGTGATCTTTCACAAACCACAAGTGAAATTGATTTTAGTTTAAGTCAATATTTTGAATCGTTAGAAAATAAGATTCAAAATATTTTATCACGAAATGAAAATGATGTATTAACGTACGACATTTTAGATACAGAAAAATCAAAAACAAATAAATTATTGGCGTTAAAAGAAAAACAAAGACAAATGAAAGTTGGCGAAATTTGGCAAGAAGTATTAGGAAGTTATAATGGTTTTATTAATTTAAAAATAGGACATGAAACGGGGTTAGATATTTTATCTCATACTAAAAAAATTGCGATTGAACTTAAAAATAGAACAAATACTGACAACGCATCATCCAAAAAATCCAATCTTGATAAATTGTCAAATTTTAAAAAAAATAATCCAGAATATATTTGTGTTTACGCAAATATTAACGCTGATACCGAAAAAAAAACATTACAAGGAACTATAAAAAAAATATTACATAATGGTGTTGAATTGGAACATCATATAGGATATGGGTTCCTTAAATTTGTTTTAGGTAATGATACAGATGTAATAATACAATTTGTCAAACACACAATAGATAAGTTCACATAAAATTATAATAGTTTTATTAATGCTTCACCCATGTGTTTTGCTAATTCAACTGGAACCGCATTACCTATTTGTTTATATTGAGAATTTAAACTACCAATAAATTCATAACTATCATCAAAAGTTTGCACTCTTGCATATTCTCGCATTGTTAATGGTCGTTCTTCTAACGGATGACATCTTTCTGTTTGTTTTTGTGAAGGAGTACATAATAATGTTAATGATGGTTTTTCCATGGATAAACGATATAATATTCCTCGTTTTCCTCCACCTGAATTATAACTATTCCCCAAATATTCTTTTTGTAAATTTTCAGGTAAATTCACCCAACAACCACCTTGTGGTATCATTTTAAATAATGTTATTTTGTTTTCATTATATTTTGCTCCATTTGAATGTGGTACATTATATAAAACATCTTTTAACACTTTTTTTGTTAAACTTTCTTTTGGAAATTCAAAAGGATGAGTTATATTTTTTAACACACCTACAATAAATACTCGTTCTCTTTTTTGCGGAACATCATATTTAGAAGCATCTAAACATTTATAACTAATATTATATAGTTTATTTTTGTTTAATGCATCTATTATTTTTCCTATAGTTTTGCCTTCATCGTGCGTTAACAACCCTTTGACATTTTCTATCATAAATATTTTTGGTTTAACCAAATTTAAAATTTCAATAAACTTAATCATTAAATCGCCTCTTGGGTCATCAAGACCTTTTCTTAATCCTGCTTGTGAAAACGATTGACATGGTACCCCTCCAGTTAATAAATCTACTTTATTAATAAATTGTGAATAATCTATTTTATCCATAGAACCACATACAACATTTGCGTCTGGGTGATTATGTTTTAATGTTTTACAACAATCACTATTATTATCATTTAATAAAATCGGTGTAAATCCTGCTTTAATTAATCCTGCACTTAAACCGCCACCTCCAGCACAGACTTCAATAAATGTATATGTCGTATTGTCCGGTTTAGTATCATTTGAAATTGATATGTTTTGTGGTTGATATATATTATTTATTTCTACTTCGGGTTTTAAACCACAATCAGTTATTTTTTGTTTTGAATGTATAAGTTCTATTAATTGTGATTTATTTTTTGAACTGCACTTTGTAATACCTAATTCTTTACATTTTTCCAATAACTCTAATTTACTTATTTTAGATATATCCATTTGTTCGGTGATATTAATTGTAATATTGTTTTCTTTATTATTTGAAATCAAATCTTTTTTTAATTCAATCATTTTTTCTTCAACTGCTTTGTCTATTAATGCTTTTATCTTATCGGTTTGTATTTCGCAAGGATTTTTACGAGTTAAGTGTTTATCATAGTGTGATTTTTGAGAAAAGGTCTTAGTACATTTTTCGCAACTATATTTACCCATTTTAGTTATATAGTATATTAATATTTTATTTTTATATTGTTTAACTAAAAATAACTAAATTAGTTATTCATAAAATATCCCGGACATAAATATACATTATTTAATAATTAAAAATCGGTGTTTGAAATGTAAAAAGGTGTAAAAAATATAGTTGAAGAATGTAATGAATACTCTATGTCATCCTTCAAAACGCTATAAAAATTTATTCTCCGGATTTCACGAACTTTAACGATTTCGTGAAAATGTTTAAAGATTTTGTGCTTTTATAATATAGACAAATGGCGAAATACATATGTGAAACTTGTCAGAAGGTTTTCTCACAGAAGGGTCATCTTGAAGACCACAACAATAGAAAGCGCCCATGTAAAAAGGATAACACGATTGAAGCACTTGTAGAGAAAAAAGTTCTAGATGCTCTTTCAAAAACGAATGATGGAGTAGTAAAAATTGACCCTATAATAACGAATATAACGCCGTCAAACCAAATGGACTACTCAAAAAAATCACGAGAGGAACTGATTGCGATTTGTAAGGAGAAGAGTATCAAAGGATACAGTGGGAAAAAAAAAGATTACATTATGAAAATGCTAAACGACACACATAATCCGGACGATGTGAAAAATGAAATTGTAATAGAAATAATCGCAAAATCAAACACAAAAAAACTAAATATGATAGATTTATTTGCTGGAACTGGTGCTTTTACTTTAGCATTCCAATTAACAAATAATGTAAATGTTGTATTCGCAAATGATATGGTAGAGCATTCAAAAAAGATTTACGATGAAAATTTTGACCATAAACTTACACTAAAAAATTTAAACGATGTTAAAGTCGAAGATATACCACCACATGATATACTAACAGGCGGATTTCCTTGTCAACCATTTAGTATTGCTGGATTACAAGAAGGATTTAAAGATGAACGCTCAAACGTTTTCTGGAAAATCTTATCTATTATAGACCATCATCAACCCAAATGTGTTATATTAGAAAATGTTAAAAATATCATATCACATGATGCTGGCAAAACATTTGCAATTATCAAAGAAAACCTAGAAAATAGAGGATATTATATATCCTATAAAGTACTAAACACGGCAGAAATTACAGGAATTCCTCAACACAGAGAGCGAATTTATATTGTATGTTTAAAATCCAAAAAAATATTTGATAACTTTAGTTTAGATTTTCCTAAAATTGAAAAGAAACCTGTATCTAACTTTCTTGAAAGTTGTGTTCCGGATAAATACTACTACACAGATAAATCAACTACATGGGAACTTGTAAGAGCTAATGTTGTCAAAAAAAATACAATATATCAATACAGACGTGTGTATGTAAGAGAAAATAAAAGTAGCGAATGTCCTACATTAACTGCTAATATGGGAGAAGGAGGGCATAATGTTCCTATTATACTTGATGATAAGGGTATTCGCAAACTTACACCACGAGAATGTTTTAACTTTCAAGGATTTCCAACATCATATAAACTACCCAATTTAAGCGATTCAAATCTATATAAACTTGTTGGAAATGCTGTTTCTGTTCCAGTTGTAAAACTAATTGCCAATAGAATTATTCCTTTACTTCAAGAGGATTAAATATGTCATCAAATGTTCCATCATAAACTTTATTACAATATGAATTAATTTGTGGTTGTAGAGATTCCCAAGTTATACGAGGGCGACGACCTTGTTTAACTTGGTCTTCAAATGTTTGAGTCTTACTTACTTTTATATTTTTCCATTCGGTTGATGTTCTTTTCAGTAAAACTTGGTATAGTATAAACTTATCATTTAACCAATTCCTAGCATCAAGAAAATATATTACATCCCAATCAGATGATGGTGTAAATGATGGAGGTCCATCGCTTGTAAAACATTTACATTCTTGTTTGCCTTCTTTTTCTGATTGCAAATCTCCCTTTTTACAATCCCACCTTGATGTAGTATCGTTGAGTTTATTATGAAGTATGAATTTTACAATATTTTCACTTATATCTTCGGGAATACAAGGTAATCTTACCTTTACCCCTATTTTTTTAGTTGTATTTATTCTTCCAATAACATATGCCTTGTGTAAAGCGTATTGTTCTTTCAAAAGATATTTTGTATAAGTATCTCCAGACATCTCTTCTTTTATAGGTGCTTTTACATTTACATCAGTTTCCACCTTAATTATTGGTGCCGAAACATGTGTAGTCATCGTCTTACACGAACGCTTGTTGTGCCCATTTTGCTTACATGTAGAGCATTTCATTTTAGATATGCTTGTGTATTGTTGATTCTTAACAATTCGTTTTAACAAGTATAAAATTTTTTGGTTGTGAAGTGTCGGTTTGAAATGTTCTTTGGACTTGTATCTAAAATACTTTGTCATTTTTTGTTATAAATACGAAATATTTATCCGCAAAAAAATATAAAAAATATATAAAATACTAAACACATAATCTAAACACTACATAATCTAAACACATTGCTTCGAATAGTTGGCGTAGAGAAGAGCCATTGCTACACCAGAAGATACATTTAGTTCGGTTATAGCATTCATCACTTTTTTTTTGTTTTCTATTAGTTTTTTACAGAACTCATTGAGTTCAGACTCGTAAATCCAATCGCGTTCAGATATGTCATCATTTGAAATTACATAATTGTTTCTCAAATCATAAACGCAATAACCGCTTTCGACGAGCATAGCTGTTTCTCCAGTCATATCGGCAAAATCTTTATAGAATGTTTTGTTTTTTTTATATACAACTTCCATGAGGGCTTTGTATATAATATTCAAATGTTCTTCTATAATCGATAGTTCCAATTCGTTGAACTGGAGATTATCGTGAATGCGTAAGGACGTGTTGTAATCCTTTTCTTTGTAGAAATTGGTCATCGAATTCTCAACGCGAGAATAATAACGGGGCATTTTGGCTCCAATAAATATATATTATATTTATTATCAATTTTTTAGTATAATAGAACAAATTAATCCAGAATATAAAAAATATAAAAATATAAAACAAATATAAGAATATATATATATTATATATTTCGCAAGAGAGCAAGCGCTACACCAGATGAAATATAACTATCATTCAATACAGAAGTAATTTTTTTTTTATTTTCTGTGAGTTTTTTATAAATATCATGAATTTCACATTCATATATCCAATTGCGATAGTCTTGACCGTCAGATGATTTAACATATCTTTCATCCAAATCAAATATAACATAATCGCTGTCATAAAGTAATTTCGTTTCATCGTGAAATTTGGCAAATTGCTCAATATGGCCATTATCATCATCGCAATAAGTATTTTGATATGCTTTTATCATAAGTGCGATTTTATCATTGATTTTTGAAAGTTCATTTTCATTATCATTGATATTATCGTGAATCGTAAGTGAGACTTCATTGTTGACGTTTTCATAAAACTCAACAATATCGTATTGCAGGTGTGTTCCGTAGCGAGGCATAATGGCAAAAATTATCGTATTGTATTTAATCATTTTTCAATAAAAATAGAGCATATTAATACCAAAATAATATTAACAATCTATATAAAATGTTTGTACTGGACTAACGAAACCAGTTTTATTGTCAATGATACGGTAATGAAAATGTTTTTTCAAAGTCATTGTATATAATTTTTTAACCTTGTATTTATCAGGACAGAATATGCGAACTTCTGCCTTTCCATTTTTAACAATCGCAATTCCCGAATTATTGAAATCTTTGTAAGCATCATAAGGGTTTTCTATTATTTTTCCCGTATTATTTGAAGCCCAATATATAATTTTTGTTCCATCTTCATAATCAGCCATATCTATAGTATATGATAAATTTGACCCTTCGGGATATTGTTCATTATTAAATAAATTATATGGTATATATGTTGTCCCTAAAAATGGTAAAAATGTTTCTTTTTGTAAAAATAAATAAATAATAAAAAATATAATAATTATTGAAATTATTCTTAAAACAGTATTATAATCATCATTTAACAATATATATAGAGAAAGAGATATACTAAATATTAGTATACAAAATAATAATATTGCGTTTACATATAAATCGGTAAAAAATATTTCCTTCATTTTACTATATAAAAAGAATAAAGTTTAAAAATAATAATTAAATCATCTGTATAATTGTGTAATTATTTATAAATATCATCGGCTATTCCCATTTTAATACTTTCTTCGGCATTAAATTGTAGGTCTTTAATTAAGAGCGTAGTAAGCATTTTTTTACTTAATTTAGTTTTTTTTAGATAGATATCATTGATATGATTTTGTACTTTAATACAATTTTTGTAGGTATCGTCGATATATGTAAGTTTCCCCCAGCACCCAGAACGCAATTCATGAATAAGTACATATGAATTTTCTGAAATATATCTTTTTTTACCATTAATACTAATGATTGTACCAGCTGACGATACATCACCTTCAATTACAGTATTTACAGGAATTTTAAGATTATTCATACAATCGACAATTGAAAATGCTGAACTAACACAACCACCCGACGTTGTAATATGTAAAAAAATTTCAGGTTCAATATTAGTATTAATAGAATCCATGCGCAATGTCGTTTCTAATACCCTTAAATTTTTACATAATTGAAAAGCAGTTTTTTGTGTAATGCTATCAGAGAAATAAATGTGATTATTCATTATATAAATATTCACACTATTTGCATTATCATTAGATTCATTGGATTCATCATCGCTACCACATTGATTATAACTACCTTTAGAAAATCTCATTCTTTTTTTAGAATTAAATGACATATTATTATATTTTTATTAAATCTTATTATCAATATAGATATAATATAACCTTATATTATTTTTTGTTGAGTTATATAATTTACACCTACTTAAATAAGATAATCAGTAATAGTTATAGAATGCAAAAATATACATGTGAAAGTTGTTTGAAAGTATTTTCACAAAAATCCTACTATATTAAACATCAAAATAAAAATATAATTTGTAATAATAAACGAAATATAGAAGAAATTGAAGATAATATTATAAATAAAAAATTGATATCAAAGAATGAAGATAATGTTTTAAATTCGATTATGAGTAAAAAGCAATTAGGACAATTTTATACAACAAACTATGAATATATTCTTTCAAATATGGAAATACCAACTAATGTTAAAACTATTGTTGAACCTTTTGTTGGTAATGGAGATTTGTTAAAATTTATAAAAAATAATAATTATATATTAGAATTATATGATATAGACCCTAAAAATAATGAAACTATAAAACGTGATACATTAAGAAATCCACCAGATTATACTGATAAATTTATATTAACAAATCCACCATATTTAGCAAAAAATAAAAGCAAAGAAAAAGATATATATGACAAATATAAGTGTGATGATTTATATAAATGTTTTATAATGAATATAATAAAAAATGTTTGTCAAGGAGGAATTATTATTATACCATTAAATTTTATATCATCGATTAGACATGCGGATATTGAATTAAGAAAAAAATTTTTAGAAAAATATTCAGTAAAAAATATTAATATTTTCGAAGAACAAGTATTTGACGATACAAGTTATGCTGTATGTAGTATATGTTTTGTAAGAAAACAAAATGATGAAATTAATAATGTTAAAATATATATTTATCCTTCAAAAAAAGAAATGCTAATAAATTTTACTATTGAAAATAATTATACTATTGGTGGGGAGATTTATAATCTTCCTCAAAATCCAAAATATATTATTGAAAGAGCTACAAATAAAACAAAAGGAAATATAACAAATATTTTACTAAAATGTATTGATGATAATATTAATAGTCAATTAGGATTTAAAATTGTTAGTGATGAAAATAAATTTATTGATAATACAATAAATTTATCAGCACGAAGTTATGCTACACTTGTTATTAATAAATCTCTTACATTAGAAGAGCAACAATGTTTAGTCAATAAAATGAATGAATTTATAAAAGAGAAAAGACAAAAATATAATTCTTTATTCTTAACTAATTATAGAGAAAGCAATTCAATCGCAAGAAAACGCATTTCATTTGATTTAGCATTTAAAATATGTAATTATATGCTTTCATCCATATAATATGTGTTGATAATATAATGTTGAAATTCTATATGATTAAAAATCTTTAAATTATTTATGTTTTTAAATTTTTCTTTTAATATTGTATATTTTTTTATTAAATCCGTATCAATTAATATGATAAGAATTTCTTCAGAATCATATTTATATTTTTTCCACCATTCAGAAAGTGTATCCATTTCCTCAAATACATTATCTTGATGTCCGCCACTACCGTAAGCGACTTTAGCAGAAATAAATCCACTTATCCTACCTGATATTTTAGCATCAAATGATTTTAAACAACAATCTTTTTGAATATTTTTTATTTTCATTTCATCGTTTGAAATAATATGCCCATCCTTTGTTGGTCTTAATTCTATTGCCGATAAGTTTTTTATTAATATTCCGCATTTCTGCGAAGTAATATTGCAAGTATTTATTTGTTCTATTTCATCTTTACTACCTTGCCTTGATGTGTTTTTAGAAATAGTTCTAGATGCTAATTTAGCAAATAAAATATCATCTTTACATTTTGATAAAAACTCTTCTTCTATAAGTTCTAAATCTTCAAGAATCCTTTTATATTCGATACAGTTAATATTTTTTTTCAACGTTTTTATATCACTTTTTAGCAAACATTCATATACAATTTTATTGTTATTATTTTGTCTATTTGACCTTAAATCTTTGAAATTTATTTCAATTGGTTTTAATTTCATATTTTCCATGACGCTGTAGCTATATACATATATTCTTAAATCAATTTTTTTATAATAACTAACACATATTAATTTGAGAAAAATAAAGACCATTAATATTTATTATTGGAGTTTTAAATTTCTATAGGTGTATAAAAATAAAGAAATCTTAATAAAATAACAATTGATATCACTTTTTAATTTATTGATAATTTATAAAGAAGCTTAATGAAATATTTGAAAAATAATATATTAATAATATTATTAATAATATTTTTATTTATTGTATTTTTAGCTTATTTTAATAAGGAGGTTTATAATTTATACTATAATAACATAGTAGAAACTTTTGAAACAAAAAATGAAGTAGGATTAAAATGGATTTATGTAGGGACGAGGGAACCAAATGGAGACAAAATAAATAATGAAAAATTACGTAAACTATTAAAGACTAAATATGTGTCTCCGGTGATAATAAATGAGGATGAATTGTTTGGTTTAGATATCAAAGATATATCTTATAGTACTTATATAGATGTTGAAGGTAGATTTTACAAACCTTATGATAGCAATAAAATATACTTAGATATGGGATTAAAATGGAGAAATTTAGGTTCAACAACTGAAAGTTATGTAGAATTAAAATATAAGGAAATATTAAATGAAAAAATTAAAGAAGCAATTAAAGAAAAAGTACAGGCAAAATCTTATGATATAATAGAAGGAGAGAATATAATAGTATTTACAAGAAGAGAACTTTCAAATATTATAGGAAATACCAAGCTATCATATGATTCTTATATAATTGTAGATAATAATAAATTTCAACCTTATCATGAATTAGATAATAATGTAATAAAAATAGGAGAGTTGAATATTGATAGTATAGAAGAAAAGGATTTGGATGCTCCTTTTACCAGATCTACAAAAATTAGCAAAGATGATACTGATTACAAGTATAGACCATTAGAAAATTACGAGTTTGAATCATCTAATCAAGAATTTAGTTTAAATACTCAATATTTATATTATAAGCAAAGTAATGATGACTTAGAAAAAAACATTAATGATCCGGTCGAAGATACTTATTTACCATATAGTGAAAGTAGTTACAAAGATGATGCTTCTTTTATTTCGCAGAATAGTATTAATAAATTTACAATAATTGATATATATAAGTCGTTATTAAATAGACAACCAAAAGGCGATGAATTAAGAAAAAACTTGCAAGATTTTTATGAAAAAAATAGCGATGAGGAAAAATTAAAACTACAAATATATAATTCTACAGAATATAAAATGATTGTTAAAATGCAATCAAATGATATAGAACCTGGATTGATTACTTACGTATCAGATGTGAAACTAATGGATATATTAGAGCCAATGTATAAAGCACAATTTAACAAAGAGATACCATATAAAATGAGAGTACCAATAAAAAAATGTTATATACATTTACAGTATAACAATTATTTATTTAGAGCATTATTAATGCATGATAAATATTCTCTTTTTGAAGCCGCCGTAATGCGCGAATATACTATGTCAGATAAAAAATTATTAGAAATATTTGATAATCATTTTATATTATATGAGTTAAGATTAATAGCAAATGGATTAAAAAGAAATGATATTATTAAAAGAAAATCATTGGAAATACCGATTGCTCTAGAGACAGAAATCGCAAAGAATGCACCAAACAATATTGATAGTAAAGAGTTAGATATGAAAACTAAAGAATATATATCAGAAATAATGAAAAATAATGATAAATCTGTGAATATTAATATTACATTAAATGATAAGGATAAGGATATGAGCAAACCATATAGTACATCAAATAGTGATAATGATAATAATGATAATAATGATAATAATGATAAAACATGTAAAAAAGGAGATAGAATTTATAATCCTATAACTTATAAACAACATTATAGAGGTTATCCCCCATACCGTCCGAATGTATGTTCATATGGTACAAAACAAATAGTTAATCCGGTTATGATGGTAAGTTCAAATGAGGTACTTGGGACACCATTAAAGGAAGCGATAGAAAATACGCAAGTAGGAAGTATAATGCCGAAATTTGAATATAGAGAATATGAAGAAATAAATTAAAAAAATATCTTTTTATAATAGAATAAGAATTAATGATTGAAAATTTTGAACTTATGAGTATAAATGGTGGTTCTGTAAAAGTTTATACAGGTGCTAAAAATGGTAAATTTATTATAAATAAAAAGGGAAGAAAGGTATATTTAAATAAAAAAACTATTCAAGATAATTTAAAATATGCTCCCAAAAAAAGAGGTAAGAAAAAAGCAGAAAACTAGAAAAATAATATTAATATAAGCTTAGCTATTTTTTAATATATTTATTTAGATAGATAGATATATATAAATGGCATCATCTAATAATATTAAAAATATTGTTGAAAAGATTGAAGAAAAACAATTAAAAGTATTATATGACGAATTTAAAAATGTAATTAAAATAATATCTAATTTTGTTATAAAAAAAAAATTAATATTATATGGAGGGCTTGTTATAAACTTAAGTTTACCAGAAAAATATAAATTTTATAAAAAATATACTATAAATGATTTTGATTGTTATTCAAAAGATCCTTACAGAGATTCAATGGAATTAGCTAAACTAATAAAAAAATATAAATATAAATATATTAAAGTAAAATATGCTAAACATGAAGGAACCTTAAAAATATATGTGTATGATAAACAAATATTCGATATTACTTTAATTGACCCTGATATATATGATAAACTAATAATTTTTACAAATAAAAAAGAGAATAAATTAAAATATTATAAGGATAAATACAAGATAATACCTCTTGAATATATGAAACTTAGTTTGTATTTTGAGTTAGCACGCCCAGAACAATCGGGATGGAGATGGGAAAAAATATATAATCGATTAAATATATTAAATACAGTTTATCCTACTAAAATTAGTGATATAGTAGTAAAAAAATGTTTATGTATAAATACCTATTATAATAATATTGTAAATAAGGTTTTAGAATATATTAAAATGTCTAAGTATCCAATTATAGATAGTTATCCTTTAAGATTATATACTATTAAAAATAAGGGTTGTTGTTTTAGACTTAGTGAAAATTCGAGATATATTACTATATTGTCAAATAGTTATATTAAAACAAAAAATAATATTTTAAGTATTTTGAATAAAAATTTAGACTTATCTAAATTTAAAATATTATCAGTTTTAAACAAAATTAATAATATTAATTTATATAATTATTATGATATAAGTATTGTAAATTTAAGTAATAATGAAAAATTTAATATAATAAAAATAATTCAATGTAGAAACGAATGTTTTTCTGTAAATAATAAAAATGGCTTTGTCACTGGAAGTTTAGATACTAATATATATTTCTTATATTTAGAATATATTAAAAACAAAATATATTTAAATAATAACAAAGAGGCATCTGAAAACCTTTATTATATTAATAGATATGAAGATTATATTAAAAATGATATTAATAATAATATAAAAAAAAGATTAAGAAGCGAATGTTATGGTATTATAAATAAGGAAGAAGATATTAAACGTTTGTGGAGAAAGAGATTAACATTGAAATATTTCTAATCTAATTTTTTTAATATAAAATTTTTAATTTCAATATCATTTTCATTAGTATTCTCAGAATAAATATTAATTACGTCAGTATCGCTATTATCTTCGCTATTATCTTCGCTTGTATCTTCGCTATTCTCTTCGCTATCCTCTTCGCTTGTATCTTCGCTATTCTCTTCGCTATTATCTTCGCTATTCTCTTCGCTTGTATCTTCGCTTGTATCTTCGCTTGTATCTTCGCTTGTATCTTCGCTATTATCTTCGCTATTATCTTCGCTATTCTCTTCGCTATTATCTTCACTTGTATCTTCACTATTCTCTTCGTATATGCGAATCAATTCATTTTCGTTTTTTAAATTGTCATTATATTGAATAATATAAATTTGTTGATTATTATTTAGTAACAATTTTTTACAAACTGATAACTCATTGAGAAAATCATTAATTTTTATTTTTTTTACTGTTTTAACATTGTTCATTAATTGTTTAGTTGCTTCACTCTGAAAATTAATAATAACATCATTAAATATTGGTAATAAAAGATTTAGAACTAAATAAAAATTAACAGTTAAATTATAGTATATGGTCTTATAATTATTAATAAGATTAAGTTTCATTTTAAATATCATATTAATATGTTTCTTATATATTTTTTAAGATAAATTTTTCTTAACAGTATATATACATATATTAAGTTTGATGCTATGAATATCAGATTTTCGATAAATATTATTATTTTTATCTCTTAAAGATAAATCAAATCTATTTAAGGATTGTAATACAGGGTTTATAGTATGGTTAAAAGATGATGCAAAATTGCCAATATTTGTAGAAATTGCTAATGTTGATTTATATTTATTTGTATCTACTATTGTGCCATCATAAGGAATCAAAGCAAAATATTTAATTTCATTAATATTATTATCAGGTTGTTTGATATATGATATTTCTCTATCAAAATTGTTTAATGATAAATAAAATTTGTCATCTGTTGTATATTGTGTATTTGTAATTACTGTAATATTTATAATTTGAATAGATATAGCATTTTTAATAGTATCACTAAACTTGATATAAAATGAGAACTCATCGGGTTTTATAAAGGTACCATTGTTAGAATCAATATGTAACATAATTTTATCATAAGCAAATGTATTATTAAGGTCGACTTCCATTTAAATGTTTCTATTTACTTTTTATATTTATAATAATTTAAAAATTAAAACGAAAAGAGTACATAATTATATTTTTAGATGGATTTTATAATTTTTAATATTTTTTGATATTTTTTTAAATTATGTACTCTTTTTTTATTATTTTAAAAAATATATAAAGATATTTTATGTTATTATATTCATAAGAAAATCAAGAATTAATGACTAATAACGAAGATATTGCAGCTGGTTTTGATATTGGAACTACTACCAGCTGTGCTGCTATTTGGATTAATGACCGTGTTGAAATTATCCCAGACACACAGACAGGTTCGCGTATTATTCCTTCATATGTTTCATTTAATGAAAATGAAAAACTTGTTGGTGATGCTGCTAAAAACCAATCTACGATGAATCCTAAAAATACTATTTATGATACTAAGCGTTTAATTGGTAGAAAATACACCGATGATGTTGTGCAACAAGATATTAAATTATGGTCTTTTAATGTATCAGGTGATAATAACAATAAACCATTGATTAATGTAAAATATAAAAATGAGGAAAAAACATTTCATCCAGAAGAAATTTCTGCAATGGTAATTCAGCGTTTGAAAGAAACTACGGAATCATATTTGGGACATCCTCTAAAAAAAGTTGTAATTACTGTACCTGCTTATTTTAATGATTCTCAACGTCAAGCTACAAAAGATGCGGGCGCTATCGCAGGATTGGAGGTATTGCGCATTATCAATGAACCGACAGCAGCGGCCATCGCTTATGGACTTGATAAAACTGGTGATAAAAAAGAAAAAAATATCCTTGTATTTGATTGTGGAGGTGGTACTCACGATGTTTCTATTTTAACACTCGATGGGGGTATTTTTGAAGTTAAATCAACGGGAGGCGATACACATCTTGGTGGTTCTGACATTGATAATTTAATTGTAGATTATTTATGCGATGATATTAAAAAGAAACACAAGATGGATGTTCGCGAGAATGCTAGAGCACTAAAGAGACTTAATATTGCTGCTGAAAAGGCTAAAAAGAATTTATCAGCTTCCTCAACAACTACAATTGAAGTAGATTCATTGATGGATGGTGTTGATTATAATACTACATTGTCGCGTGCTAAATTTGAATCACTTGCGGATAAAGTATTTCAAAGAACTTTGAAACCAATTGATCAATTGTTGAAAGATGCTAAAATGAGTAAAGGAGATATTCATGAAATTGTTCTTGTAGGTGGTACGACACGTATTCCAAGACTTCAAGAACTTTTATCCGAATATTTCAATGGTAAGCAATTGAACAAATCATTAAATCCAGATGAGGCTGTCGCTTATGGCGCAGCTGTTCAAGCTTCTATTTTAACTGGTCAAGGTAATAGTAAAACAAATGAACTTTTGCTACTCGATGTAGCACCTCTTTCACTTGGAATTGAAACAGCTGGTGGAGTTATGACAAAAATTATTGAAAGAAATACAACTATCCCTACAAAAAAATCGCAAATATTTTCAACATATTCTGACAATCAACCAGGTGTTGATATTAAAATTTATGAAGGAGAAAGAGGATTTACAAAGGATAATAATCTTCTAGGTAGTTTTCATTTAGATGGAATTCCTCCAATGCCTCGCGGACAAGCACAAATTGAAGTATCATTTGACGTAGATGCCAATGGTATTATGAATATTACAGCTGAAGAAAAATCAACAAAGAAAACAAATAATATTACAATCACAAATGATAAAGGTAGATTGTCAAAAGAACAAATTGATGAAATGATTAAAAAAGCAGAAGAATTTAAAGAAGAAGATAATAAACAAAAAGAATTGATAGAAACTAAAAATGGATTAGAGAATTACCTGTATAATCTAAAAAATTCTATGAAAAAGAATGAAAATTCTCCACCTACTATTGATGAAATTAAGTCTGAGATTGATCCAATTATTGACGAAGGATTAAAATGGTTGGAAGAAAATACTAATGAAGATATTGAAACCTATAAAAATAAGCAAAAAGAACTTGAAGAGAAGGTTAATCCTCTAATGCAAAAGTTCTATAGTAGCCAAATGCCATCCGGACCTCCACCTGATATGAATGCTGGGGAAAATCCCGGAGAAAATAATGCGGACGATTTAGATTAAAAATATTTTGTTAATATTAATTTCGCATATTTAAAACAACTAAAGGTATAGAAATTAGCATAAATATTATTACTAATAATATTATAGATGCTAATATTATATTATAAATCCAATATATCTCACGCTTGATATCCTCGCTACATTCACAATTTAATTCTTTTAGTTTATTGATAAAAATTATAGCAATAAATATATTTATGATTCCAAATAGAGATACGACGCTAGTAAAACCATTGTAAAAAGATATTATAGAGTTTTCGTTTGATAATAATAAATTATAATCATCTGTAATAAATGCGTACATATATATAATTAAATTTATAATAAATATTGGTATAGCAAAGTATAAATAATATTTAATATATTCACGCATCCAATGACCGCTACATTCACATTTTATAGTTTCTAATTTATTTAACCATACTAAAGCATTAATATTAATAATTATAGCGATAATTCCGGATACAATATTAAATATGATTCCGCTTCTCAATGAACTATAAGTTTCATCATTATTATTAAGTGATAAAGGGGATATAATTTTAATTTTTTTTTGAAAATTATCAATATTAGATTTATTAACTGATTTATTTTTTTTAGAACTTTTATTTAAAAATTTTATTTGCGACGATGTTCTATTTTTTTTAACAGGCATATCTATTATAATATATATATATTTATAATACGATGATATAAAAAAGACTTTATAATAATATAAATATATTATTATGCAAGGATTAGAGAACTTGGGTTCTACTTGCGCTATTAATAGTTTAGTTCAGATTATATGTAGAAACCATTACCTTAGAAATATTATATTAGAGTATGAATTGTCAAAAGATGGAATTGTAGATAATTTAAAAGAAATATTAATATTAATGCATGAAAAGCAAAAATCTCTAAGACCTCGTAAGTTTATCAATAATATATTCAAAATATTAAATGGTACTTTTAAATATGGTGAACAAATTGATATATATGAATTGTGGTTATTTTTATCACAAGAGATAATTAAAGAAATTAATGAGGATGAAAGATATCATAGTGTAATAAGCGATATAAAAATCACTGATACTTTTAATAAAGGATTAATTATAAATAATGATAATGATTTTGCTAAATTATTATTGAACAATAGTCCATTAAAAAATAAATTTTTATATTATAATATAAAATTAAATAATAATAAAATTTCTAAATATCAATCGTGCATACAGGGATATTTTTTAAATATAATTACTTGTCTCAATTGTTATAATACATTATATAATTTTGAATCATTTATTACATTAAATCTAAATATTATAAATAGTAATAATTCAATAGTAGATATGATAAATGAATTATATAAAGAAGATGTTAGATGCGACGATTGGAAATGTGAAAATTGTAATAAAAATTCTAGATATAAAAAAGAATGTAAAATATGGGATTTGCCGAAAGTGTTAATAATTATTGTTAATAGATTTAGTGATATAACTAAAAAAAACGAAGAACCTATTAATATAAACGATGTATTAAATTTTAAAAAAGGCACTATATTAAATAATATAAATTTAGAAAAAAAATATTATTTATCATCATTAGCTTTGCATATGGGAAATGTTGATGGTGGACATTATGTAGCAATATGTAATAATGATACATCATATTATAATTTATATAATGATATAAATGTTTCTAATATTGATAATTTTAAAATTGATAATAAGTATGCTTATATGATTGTATATAATAAGTTATAAAAAAAATATGAAAATTAAATAAATTTATTAATATTATTTGGTAATCCGTGTCCAAATATAATCATATAAATTAATACGACCGCGGCAATTAAAATACTTCTATTCTCTGCTACTTCTGCCTTTTGTTTTAATAAAAAAACCATTAATATGTATAATATCAACCCGATAATTATAGAATGTAATACCATAATTATACCTCTTTCCATTTTTAATTTATATATTCTACTATGTATAATATATATAAAATATATATAAAATATATATAAAATATAAATATTTTAATATATTAAATGGAAAATATAGAAAATAATATTGTATCAATTAATATAGTTGATGATGAAATTAATATACTTTATGATAATAATATGACAGAAACTTTATTGATTAATAAAGATACATATAAAAAAATGAGAGATAGTTGGTTAGTAGACCAACCACCATTTATATCCGATAAATATAAAAAACAAATGAATAATATTATTTTAGCTGTCATACAAAATAGAGAATCGAGCTTTAATGAGCTAAAAGATTTTTTTAAACAAGAAAATATAACAGAAGTTACCAAATTTTTTGTTTATATGCGAAGTAGAGATTTAACTGAAGAAAAATCAAAATGGACTGTAAAAAAATAAATTTAAATAAAATAAGTATATGAGAAAAGTATTATTAATTACTATTGTTAGTATTTTAAACCAAATATTAAAAGTATCCGGATATATAAATATAAATGTATTTGGTACAGGATTATTTTTACCATATAGTATAGGTATTATTGGATGTATAAAAAAACATGCAAATATAACAGATAAAACTGATTATAAAATCAATGGTATTTCAGGTGGGGCATGGTGTTCTCTTTTATATACACAAGAGGAAGATTTAAGTGATCATGATAAAATATGGGATTATGCTGTAGGTAGTGAAATGACAAATATTAAATTACAGAATGATATGAAAACCTTCCAAGAAAATGTTGAAAATAATTTAAAAAACCGTTATAAAAATAAAGGTGCTAAAAATTTAAACAAAATATCAATAATATCAACAAAAATGATAGGTAATTTTTTTAATATGGATGTTGAAAAAAAAAGTGATTTTAACAATATAGATGATTTAATTAATTTTTGTCTATGTAGTTCATATTTACCTTATTTATCTGGAAATAGCTTTTCGCGAGAATATAAAGGTTCTTATTATATTGATGGAGATATTAAATATAATTATAAAAATCAAAAAGAAAAATTAATTGATACAGAAGATGTAAATAATATAATAATACATAGAAATATGTGGGGGCGAAATTTTTCGCCAGAAAATTATTTATATATAGACAAAGACAAATCGCGTAAATTATTTCAACAAGGATGGGAAGATACAGAAAAAAATATAGATGTTATAAATGCTAAAATTAAACATTAATTGAAATAAATAGTAATATAAGTAATAGTTATTAATTTAAAAATAATTTATTTGCTTTATTATATGATTTTTCTATTCGTTTATCATATTCTTCTAATCTTTTTAATCTCTGCATTTCTTCATTTTCCTCTCTATTTTTTTTTATCTGTTGAAGTTTTAATTCTTTATGAGATAGTTGTTTTTCGATTTTAGAATCGCTATATTTTTTATATTCATCAATATTTTTAAAATGCTTATTATTTTTTATTATTGATTCGTCGACAAGTCTTGTACCTTCATGTGCTTTCATATAATCTGTATATGCTAATGATTTTGATTTTTCAGGTGCACATGTATAATCATCAGGTTTTTTACTTCCTAATTCTGTAAAGTTAAGAGTTTTTGCCATTAAAAGAGGTTCTGGTTCTTTATATTTTACCAATTGTTTGTTTATAGGAACATTTTTATTAAATAAGTTATTAAATGTTTCATTATCTATTTTATCTTTCTTAATTACTTTTTCTATATTAATATCTTCTCGTACTTTTGAAGATTCTTGCATTTTTTCACCATAACCAAAATCAATATCATCGTCATAAACTTTACATTTTTCAAAATTCCTATTAAACTTAGATGAAAATGCTTCTTTATTGCTATTACCTAAAATATCACTTGGATGTGGGTTTGTTTCACCTGTCATTTTATGAAAATATTCAGTGGATTGTTTTTTAAGTTCATAATGATCTAAGTCGCTATTTCGTTTTTTATATTCTATAGCTAATTTTTTAAAAGAATATGTTATAATATTAAATAAATCCTTATTCCCACCTGGTTTGTCGGGATGTGTATTAATCGCCAGTTTTTTATAAGCATCCTTAAGTTCGTCCCAAGTAAAATTTTTATTTACATTAAGTACTTCATAATGATTTAGTTTTTTTATATCTATACTTTTCAAATCTATTGAATTGATAGAATTTGTAGTATTAACTATATTATTATGTTGTTGTTGTTGAAATGCGTGATGATAGTCGTGATATATATTTTGTCTTGAAGATGTGTTTCCCATATCATTAAATATAAGTTAATTTCTTTTTAATAAATATTAATTTAATATTTATAATTTATAATACGCATATATAAAAATATATTGGATATTATTTAATAATTAAATATGTATAATAGTATAATTATCGCAGGGTGCAATTTTATAGGTTTATATTCTGCTATTAAATGTATTGATAGTGGATACAATAAAGATATTATAATTATAGAAAAGAAAAGTAATTTTATAGATAATAATACTAATTATTTGATTTTTAATAAAAATCATACATTATATATAAATTTGCTAAATAAATTTTCAATAAAATATACAAAATATATATTAAAATATAATAATAAAATTACTCATATTTTAAATAATATTATTAATAATTCCAAAATGATAACAAAAAAATCTTTAAACAACCAGACTTTTATAAAATTTTGTAGAACAATACTTAGTCCAATAGATTATAATGTTTTAAAATATAATATTGAAGACTTTGAATATATATATAATAATGTGTCTGCTATGTTCGCAATAACCTTATTTACAAATGAATTAAACAATGAACAAGAATATTATATATTAGAAGATGACAAAAATTTATTGATTGAGCGAATGTATAATTACGTTGTAAATAATAAAGTAGTAATATTATTCAATACAGAAATCAAAGATATAGTATATAAAAATAAAATATTTATAATGTTGAAAAATAAAACATATATTTCTACCATACTTATTTTGTCGTTATCAAAAGATAATTTATTAAAATTTAAGTTTTTTAGTAAAGAGAATAGAAAAATATTAAATTGCGTTTCAAAGCATAATATAGATATTGATAAAATATTTTGCGATAACAAAATACAATACTGTGATGATATTAAATCACATTTACTAAATAATATACATTTAGTATGTCCTATAAAAAAATATAATGTATATTTATGGAATGTAGGTATAAATGAAATAATTATAAAAGAAAAAATTAAGCAAATGTTTAATCATATATATATATGTAGCGATTCATATTCAAGAAATTCTTTCTTTGCTAATTATTCACTAGAAACATATGATGATATACATAATAAAGTAATTAATAAGATAATTAAAAAATGATTGAATTAAATAATATTTAATTATTTAACGATTATATTTTAAATGGTACATTATTATGGTAAAGATTATATTCTTGAGGAATGTAAAAATAAAATATATAGTTTATTTAAAAATAATGTTTATCTTAATGATAAATGGTTTATATTTTTGGATTATTATGAATTGAATATAAATACTACAAAAAATAAAACATTACTTATTGTAATGTTGTTTATAATAATATTATTTATTAAGTTTATTTTATTTTATGTAATATTTTATGTAATTGTAATGTATATAAAATATTATAATAATAATTCTCTAAAGAAAAATAAAAAAAGATATCATTATATTGCTAAATTATTTCCCAGTGCTACCAAATCCCCCGTCTCCTCTGTTAGTAATACTAAAATCTTCGTTTGATAATTCCAAATTAACATATTCTTGCTTTCTAAAAATTATCTGGCAACATTTACAAGGCAATGGAATATCTGGCATATCTTTATTTATTTTAATTAGTGCTACATAAAGGTTTCCTCTATAACTTTGGTCTATAATACCAATATTATTAGCAAGCATATATCCAGATTTACTTATAGAACTACGAGGCACTATTTCAACATAATATCCATTTGGGATATCTAATTTAATGCCCGTGTCATATAAAATAACCCCACTATCTAAATTTTTATATTCTTTAATAATCGTCAAATCATAACCTGTGTCACTATAAGATGCCTTAGTAGGCATCACCGCATCAATGTCAGTTTTAAACACTTTTAAAATAGGCAAATTATCTTTATTATTAAAATTATAAATATTGTAATTGATATAAGGTGATTCAATCGAATATATTTTTCCCAAAAAATCTAACATATCTGAATTACGATACTCGACAGTGTATCCTATTTTTTCTTCTTTAACTATATATGGAACATTGTATAGTTTTCCTATTTTTAAGAAATTATCGCTTTTATCAAATGATAAGAAAAGAGAATTTCCAATTAAATTACCATATACCTCTATGTATGCTTTAATAAATTGATTCGAATAATCACAAGACATATTATGTAATTTATCAATAAAATTAGTTAAATCTTGTTTATAAATCGCATCAATTTTAATATCACCAATATGTTTAATAATATTATTAATTAAAATAGGAGTTGTAATAGTTAATTCTACATTATTATTTTCACTTATAAATACGTCGCCTAATTTTTCCAATATATTTAAAATATGATTGATATTGTGAAAATATTTAATGTTATTATATTTTTTTTTACATTTGGTAAAATTATTATAAGAAACAATTTTATTATTATTACTATTAATATTATTAATATTTAAAACTGTAAACTCTGATTTTAAAGATGTATTATTAGACTTTTCTTTTAAATTTAGTAGTATCAAACTTAATATATATACTTTCTCTACTGTATCTAAAATATCAAAATATTTAGTATTTATCATTTTAATAATAAAAAAGTCTAAAACTTTATATAATTATAAATTAAATAATGAATAGTAATTATTATAAATATTATACAATTCAAAAATCGGTTTTATTATGCTATAAAGCAATAAAAAAAAATATTAAAATAGATAGAAATGATTTATTGATAGAGCCAAGTGCTGGAAACGGAGCTTTTATTAAATATATTAAAAAATTATCTGATAATTTTATATTTTACGATATTAAACCAGAACATAATGATATTATTAAAAAGGATTTCTTAAAAGTTAAAATAGAAAATATAAATAATATAAATAATCGCAATTTTAAAAATATACATATTATTGGTAATCCCCCATTTGGAAATAAATCTAGTATAGCAATTAAATTTATTAAGCATAGTGCGAATTTAAATGCTAAAACAATTGCTTTTATACTACCCGTAAGTTTCAATAAAGCAAGTTTTAGAAAAGCATTTCCAATGAATTATCATTTAATATATAATAAAAATATGCCCGACTATTCATTTAAAAAAAATGATGAGATTGTAAATATTAAAACAACATTTCAAATATGGGAAAAAAGAGATTATAATAGAAAAATAATTAAGAAATTAAAAACTTCACAATGGTATAATTTTAGCAAAAAAACCGATTGCGATATATCAATACGAAGAGTGGGTTTTAGTTCAGGGATAGCTAAAATATGCGAAGATAAAGATAATGAAAATACAAATTGGTTTATAAAAACAAATATAAAAGATAAAAAACAATTGATGAAAAAGTTAAATATTATGAATAAAATAAAATATAATTTTAAAAATAATGTAGGTGCTTATAGTATATCTAAGCAAGATATTATAGCAAAATATAATAAAATATAATATATTTCAGTATAATATTATACGCGAGCTATCATTATTATCAATACCTTCTACAGCTTTAGCATTTGTACTTTTTGGATATAACGCATATGCGGTATTAGTCAATTCTTTATTTTCATTATTTATTTCAGGTATATATTTATAAATATATTCTAAACCATCACAATCAGTTTCTTCTTTTTTTTTAGGTTTTTCAAATTTATCAGGATGTTCTTTTATAATATCTCTCTTTATTTCTTTGTATAATTCAAAAGAAACTTCATCTATTTTACTTATTACATTTTTTTCTTTAGAACTCCAGCCGGGAGAAGCATCTTTTTTATGCGTATATATACATATTAAAGCCATTGAATGTAATAGACCTGTTCTTGTATTTCTATATTTCTTTTTATATTCATAATTGAAAAGTGAATAAACATTATCAATGTAATCTTCCTTATATAATATACTATAAACACCCCATAAAAACCAAACAACATCATCGTCACAGTTATTAAATTTTGTTTCGAACTTTAATTTCTTTCTCAAAATATATTCTAAAACAAGACGTAAATCATTAGATATATTAGTTAGTTTATCTAAATCGTCTACAGATATATCGTCAGTGCTTTTAATATTTTTAATTATAATTGATATAATTTTAAGTGCTATTGAATAATTTTCATTATCTTGTGGAGGCAATATACCTTCGAATTTAATGATACCATTTTGTGATAATTTCATTTCATTACTATTAATAATATGGGAAATCTTGGATTTTAATACTAATAATGACATATTATTACATTTAGCTGTAGGATGTTTATTATAAATATCGCATATTATACACATTTTTGTTAATAAAATATATACATCTTTAATATTGATTTTTTCATTTTCTATAAGTAAAACAGTATTTTGATATATATCAATTACTTTACTAATATCTTTTAAATATACGAAAGTACCAATATAAGAGCATATATCAACATAAACATATTCTAACTTTTCTGGCTCATCATATAAAAATATAATCTTTGTAGCTAATAATATGCTTTTTTGAATATCACCATTGGTTATTGATGTATATAATTCATTATTCATAACAACATTTAAAATATAATATTATTTATTTTAACCTATTATAAACGAATATCATAATATAAAAAATAATAATATATAATATACAATCGTTTAATAATATAATATTATGTAAATATATCGCTATTTTTTATTATGAAATCGTGGTAATTATTTATAATTTTATAACATTTAACAATAGTAACTTCTGATACATTACAAGCTTTTGCAAATTTTTTTTTACTATATCCTAAATTCTTTACAACAGAATAATAATAAAGAATACCAGCAGCTGAAGATGTAGGTGAATTATCGTTCATTATTTCATTATCTTCTATTATTTTAACTAACTCCTTACATTTATTAATGTCTCCAATATACATATTAAGATTATTACCATATTGTGAAATAAAATCAATAGGGTCGGGAGAAGAAACATTTATTTGAAGCAATGTCTGAAAACGAGAATTTCCCTTGTTTAAAGTTACATGTGATATGTTAAACATAGCAGCAATATCTTTAGAACTTTTTGGTATTTTATTAAGTAAGCAAGAATGATATATACATGATGCAATTAATCCTTCCTTATTATCACCTCGTGATATTTTTTTTTCAGAAGCTTTTTTATATAAAACTTTAGCATTATCTATAACTTTTTGAGGAATGCCATTATTTATTGTATTTGCTGTCATTTTATCAAATACATTCCATAAAGTTCTTTCATCATATGGCATACTATTCCACATTTGAAACATTCTTATTCGTCGTATATCTATATTATCTTTATAACCACATCCTATCATAGAACCCATAGAAGATTTTGGTAATAAATTGTTTGTAGGCATACCACATCTTGAAGGATCACCATCGCGATTATCGTCATTACCGTAAAATCTCCATTCAGCAGTATTTTCAATAACATTTGAAATAATTGAACTACATTTACTACAAATATTCATGTTATCCTCGCTTATAAATTCAGAACAACCACATAAACATTTAATTATATTTTTATCATCTATACAGTTATCAATATTTTCTTCTTTTTTAACTTCGTCGAATAATTCCCATAGTTCATCTTCGTTCATAATTGATAATGGTATAAACAATATATAATAGACGATAATCAATTTTTAAATAGTTTTAATTATATAGAAATTAAATGGATAATTTACCTAAGGATGTTATTTTGTATAACAAGGTTAAAAAATATATTTATGAAAAATATCCGAAACATTCAGCATATAGAAGTGGAATATTAGTTAAAGAATATAAAAAAGCTTATAATAAAAAATATGGTAATAATCAGTCTTATACTGGAAAGAAAACAGAAAAAAAAGGGCTCTCGAGATGGTTTAAAGAAGAGTGGAAAAATCAGAGAGGAGAAATAGGATATAATAAAAATATAGATATTTATAGACCTACAAAAAGGGTAACAAAAGAAACACCTTTAACATTTAGTGAATTGAGTAAATATGAAATAAGAAGAGCACAAAATGAAAAAAAAATTAAAGGTCGTATATATAAATTTAGAAAAAAAAATTGATTATATTTGTATAGTAATAGAATAACATATATATTATGAGAAATTACATTGCTATATTCATAATTCTTTTAAAAATAACTGAAGGATATATCAATATTCCACAATTTTCACAATTAACGCGTGTAAATAAAATTATGACATTAAATGTTAATGATAAGAAAATGCTAGATGACAATCAAAAATTTATTTATAAAAATTATTTATTAAGCATAAGAAAAGTTAAAAAAACAATAAAACGTAGCAATTCTGTTATAGATATAAATAATATAATCGACAATGTTGGAAATATTATCAATACCTCACAAAATATAACAAATAATAAATCAGTTTTGTATTTAAAACAAAATAATACTGTTATCGATAATGATGAATTGATAGCAAAAAAATTAATATTATCAAATATACATATTGATGTATCTAATGTAAAACATATTCAAATATCAACTAAAAATGATACATTAATAATTGATTTAGATAAAAATAATGATGTTTTGAAAAGTGAATTAAATAAAATAGATACATTTTTAAATGTAGCATCTATATTAACTTCTTTAATGAATAATTAAGAAGTGGTATCGCGAAGTTCTCTAATCTCTTGTCTAAGTTCTCGAACCTCTTGACGCAATACATTAAGTTCATTGCGAATATCATAATTAACATTACGCGATTCATAAGGAATATAAGGCCTTGAACTTTCGCGATTATATTTAGATGGACGTTTTCTCATTGTCATTTTAGATTGATGTTCATCTCTTTTTTTCTTAAATTCGGCAATATCTTCAGCTGATACATCATACTTTTGTAGTAGTTCTTTTTCATCCATATCGGATGATTCAACTTGTTTACAAATATATTGATATAGTCGCGTCTGAATGCTTCTTGAAGTTCTTTTAAGTTCTTGTGCGATATCATCATATGATGATTTATTTTCACGCATACTGAGAAGTCGTTCTTCTTCACCTTCTTCCCACCCAAATCCAGCCCTTGATGTTTGTTCATTTTTTCTTAGTTCATCAAAGTTAGATCTTTTATTGTATCGGGATTGCATTTTTAATTTGTTGTTATGACGTGCCTATGGAGCTATGTATATATATCGTTATCTTTTTATATCATTTTTAATTTCAATGAAAAAGAGTACATAATTAATAAATTTTTTAATTTTTCATTTTTTTAATTTTATAAAGGTTTAATAATAATTATGTACTCTTTTTTAATGTAGTAAAATGTATTATAATGTAAATTATATATTGAGAACGATAAATATAATTATAGTAATAAAAAGAATAGTAGAGATGCGCATATTACACGGGAAGTTATCTGGTTATATAGTTATTTTTTTATTGTAAGTTTTATTATAAAAATTGTTAAATAAAAAAATCATACTAATATGATAAGAAAGTTCAAATAATGCTAATTTTTTAGGTACAATATTTTCATATATTAAAACAATAAATGAATGTAGGATACATGAATAGAATTGCAAGATTTGTAATTTTGTAATATATTTTTTAAACGGGTTATTAATGCCATATGATGTAACATAATAATGAGAATACATTATCATATGAATTATACTATTTATTAAAGCACAAAATGCGGTTGTTCCGTTTCCATGCCCTAAATTAATAATATATGCCCAAACGCAGGCAATGCTAGAATGATGATATATGTGTAAAAATGACAATTGCTCTTTCGTTTTTCCGCGTGTAATAATAAAGAATGTGTCAAAAAAATCAAAATATTTAGATAAATAATGAATATATACATAATATTTAAGAGTATCATTGTAAGTTTTATTTATATTAAAAATATTTGGGATTATAAATAATTCACGTAAACCATAAATCATATATAAATTTAAAATTATTTGAGAAATATTATATATTCTTAATAAACTATTGAATTTAAAAGGTTTAAAATTTAACATTAATTTTGATAATAAAAATATACCAACAAAATATGCGGATGTTGCTTTAATTGTAAAATCATAATTTGTAGTTGAAATTAATAAATCATCTGTTATTTTCATTATTATATTATAATATAATAGAAAACTTTATATGTTTAAAAACAAAATAAATTATTTACTTATAGCATTATTTATATTATTATTAATTATTATTATTGGATATTTATTATATATTAATTTTAATTTGGAATCAAAAAAATCGATGAATATTATAAAAGAGAAAGATAATGCTAAAATATGCATGACTGTTGATGAATATAAAAATTTGTTAGACAACAAAACGAATATTAAAATGATATCTGAAAAAAGTAAAGAGGATACTATAGAAAGAGATAGAAAGGTATTAGACGATGATTTATACCCTCCTTTAAATCGCGGGGATACTGTTTCTCATACAAGATTAGCAAATAATATTAATAATAGAAAAATGTATATAAATACACAGGAAACAGGTGATACATACAGATTAGTTGCATATGTATCTAGTACATCTAATATGAAAGATTCAGGAAACAATAATTGGAAGTTATTTGCTAGACAAAAAGATAGACATATTTCAGATTTTTATATGATACCAACAGATAATACAAATGATTTAAAAGTAAGTATTACAAATGATAATGTTATTGGAACAAAATTAAGAGATATATATGATATACCTCAACAAATTACGTTCAATTCTCCACTTCTTAATAAGGAACCTTATAATGTCGTCGAAGTTCCTAAAGCAGATTTAAGTCGTTCTGCTGATTATATATAATTATTGGTATAAGATATAATTGATATAATGTAATTAAATTACTATGAATGATATAACAAATAATGAAGAAGAAACTAAATCTAATTCTTCGGCAAATTCATTATATTTAGAAATGGTTCCTTTTAATATTAGAGGACGCGCTGAGTGGTGGGAGTTACGACACAATGAAATAAATATTTGTGAAAAAATTGCTGAAGGTAGCAATGGTATTATATATAAATCTTATTGGAGAGGATTGCAATGTGTAGTAAAATCTGTAAAACATCGAAATAACGATATCGAATATCAAGATTTAATAAATGAAATAGCTGTTATATCACACTTAAGACATCCCAACCTTGTATTATTTTTAGGAGCTTCAACAATAACAGACCCATTATTACTTGTTTATGAATATATGGAAAATGGTTCATTAGAATCTTATTATAATAATAAGTCAACAAATAAACAGTTATGGAAACCCGATATTAAAATAGCACATAAATGGATACATGAACTAACATTAGCAGTTTATTTTTTACATAATTGTTATTATCCTATAATGCATCGTGATTTGAAACCATCTAATATATTACTTAATAATGATTTACATATTAAATTAACAGATTTTGGATTATCGCGAACTATAAAAAAAAAACATGAAAAATATAAAATGAGTGGATGTGCAGGAACATTAAGATATATGGCACCTGAATTAATATTTAATGATAATATAGAATATGATTTAAAAATAGATATTTATTCATTGGCACTAAATTTTTGGTTTATTTTTACAGGAAAGGTTCCTTTTAAAGAAATAGATAATAATCCTCATGTAATACAATTAATAGCAATAGATTATAGACCAAATATTAATGATATTCCTATTAAAGAATTAAGAGAATTGATTAGTATAATGTGGAGTACAAATCCAGATAATAGGCCTGATACAAAATATATATTAAATATAATTGAAAATATAAATGTAATAGAAAAAAATAAAAAATGTATTATATCATAATATTAAAAATCTTTAACGATACTATAACATATTAATGATAATCTATCATCATCATTACCTTCATATTTATTATTTAATTTATTTAATATATTTTTATTAATACATTTATCGGAATATTCATTGTATAATTGTTTTTTATAATCAGTGTTTAGACCATTAATATGATTGCTTATAAATTCTTGTAATTCATAATTATTATTATTATTATTATTAAAACTTTTCATAATTTTTTTACACAAATTTTTAATTAAAATCGTATTATCAATGTTTATATTATTAATAATCATATGTATATAGTAATAATTATTATATTTTTATGTCATTTTTATTATTATGAGTTTTTAAATACCATATATGATATAAATATGAATTTTCAACAATAATAAATGTTAATATACTCATAAAAATAATATTATAAAATAAATATATGTTTTGAGATAAAAGTATTATTAGTAATAATATCACAAATGATATAATATTGTGTAATGGAATATTATATAACCACAATTGATTACTGTGCCACCATATGTCTTCCTTGGTATATTTTTTTAAAGTAAAATACGGATTTAAGACAAACCAACAAAAGTCTTCAATTATAAACCATAATATATTATAATAAATTACGATATATATATCTTGAAATAATATATATGTTGAATATGAAACTACTAATATTATAATAATATTCATAATAAAATGATAATTAGTCAATATACCTAATCCAGAAGGTACGGTCGGAATATTTTTTGCCCATCCTCCATCCTTTCCTTCAATTTCTATTTCAAGAATAGAATATAAGACAGAAAAAATAAATATAAATACTGAATGAACATAAAGCATATTTATATATACATTATAAAAATTATTTATTTTTATTAATCTATATCCATTTTTGTAATAGGATGTAAGATAGTAGTATTTGTTTCATTATTCCAATTGCCAACATATATATATTCAAACATATCTAAAAACTTATACATAATAATATTTCTATTTAATTCTATAAATCTTAATATTTTTAATTTTTATATATAAAAAAATGATATCTCTTAATTTATTTAAGAGATTTAATGAATTTTGATTATATAGATATTAATAGCAACCCTTTAAAATTCATAAAAAATAGTAAGAAAAAAGATATAATTCAGGTACTTAAAAATGCGGATAATGCTTTTTTCAATAGCGACGAACCTTTATTGACCGACGACATATATGATATTATAAAAGATTATATTAAAAAAAAATATCCCAAAGATCCATATTTAAAACACGTAGGTGCAGATGTAGAAAATAAGGTATTGCTACCATATTATATGGGTTCGCAAAACAAAATAAAAGATAGTGAAGATGAAATTTTAAAATTTAAAAAAAAATATAAAGGACCCTATATTATTAGTGATAAATTAGATGGTGTAAGCGGTTTAATAACATATGATACTAATTTAAATATAAAATTATATACTCGTGGAAACGGCAAAGAAGGACAGGATATAACACATTTATATGAATATATAAGCGGATTTCCAAAAATTAAAAGTTTAAAAGATAATTTAGCTGTTCGCGGTGAATTTATTATATCTAAAGAAAAATGGGAAATATTAAAAAAAAAAGACCCTAAATTATCAAATCCAAGGAATACAGTAAGTGGAATGATTAATTCAAAAATATTAAATAAAGATATCCTTAAAATGATAGATTTCGTAGCATATACACTTGTATTTCCAAATATAGAAAATGGGTTAAAAAATTTAGAAGATATGAAGTTTAATGTTGTTAATAATATAATTGTAAAAGATATAAATTTAGAATTATTATCTAAAAAATTAGAAGAATCGCGTAAAAATAAATATGTTATTGATGGTATTGTAATAAATGATATTGGAAAAATATATAATATAGAAGTTGGTAAAAATCCTGATCATTCATTTGCTTTTAAATCATTACATACTTTAGAACAGATTGAAGTTATAGTTAGTGAAGTAGAATGGAATGTATCAAAAGATAATTATATGAAACCTATTGTTAAATTCAATGAAATATTATTAGATGATGTAAAAATTAAACAGGCAACTGGATTTAATGCTAGTTTTATAGAAAAAAATATTATAGGTCCAGGGTCGCGAATTATAATAATAAGGTCTGGTAATGTTATACCACATATTAAATCAGTTTTAACTGAATCTGCAAATGGAAAACCAAGTATGCCAGGAATAGTAGATAAGGATTATAAATGGACGGATACACATGTAGATATTATAAAAATAAATGAAGGAGAAAACCCTGAACAAGATATTAAAAATATTATATATTTTATGAAAACTGCGATGGTTGAAAATATGGGACCTGGAAATATTGCTAAAATATATAAAGCTGGGTTCAAAGATATAAAATCTATAATAAATCTTAAAAAAGATGACTTACTAAAAATAGAAGGGTTTAAAAGTAAAAGTGCTGATAATATATTAAAATCAATTGAAAAGATTAAAACATTAGACTGTTTGGTTTTAATGGATGCTTCTAATATGATGGGTCGTGGATTTAGTTATAAAAAGATTAAATTAATAACAGATAAATTTCCAAGTATATTAATGAATGATAAGAAAAATCGTGATATTAGTCAAAAAATAACTGTAGAAGATTTAATAAAAATAGATGGGATTGCAAAAATAAGTGCTGAAATGTTTTTAGAAAATTTATCAAAATTTTATAAATATTATGATAATCTAGGTATTACATGTAATAATTCTCAATTTGAATTAAAAAAAGAAGAAAAAGATAAACAACAAGATAAATCATTTAATAAAAATATTAATGGCAAAACATTTGTATTTACGGGATTTAGAAATAAGGATTATGAAAAAATTATATTAGATAATGGCGGGAAGGTTGTAACGGCGGTTGCAAAAAGTACTAATTATCTTGTAGTTAAAGATAAAAATGAAAAATCAGGTAAAATAGATAAAGCGAATGAATATGGTATTAAAATATTAGATATAAATGAATTTGAAACTTTGGTAAAATATTAATATTATATAATATTATATTATATTATAATCTAAACAAAATAATGAATAAGGATACTGTATATATGAATCATAATTCTGGTTTTTTTTCTTGTTGTTCTGTATTATTAAATCATATTGTAAATTATATTGCTTATTATAAAAAATTACCTAAAATTATTGAAACACATAAAACATTTAAATTGTATAAAAATAAGGATGATATAAATAGAGATATTACATTTGATTACTTTGAACATTATGATAATTTTAAAGATATTGATATAATAACCCTAAATATAAACTATCAACATACTCATCAATTCTATGAATATGCTAATTTAGATTATACAAATATAGCTCCTTTAATTAAAAAATATTTTTCTCCATCGGTCAAAATAAATAAATATGTTAATGATATAGAAAAAAAATATAATATTGTTCACGATAATACAATTGCTGTATATTATAGAGGAACAGATAAATATTCAGAAACGAAATTAGCACCATATGATGAATTTTATAATCAAATAATAAATATAACTAATACTAATAATAATATTAATATACTATTACAAACTGATAGTGCTGATTTTATAGATTATATTAATGAAAAGAATTTAAAAAATGTAATAATTATTGATGAAAATAAAACAAGTTATAGTAATAAAGGTATTCATAATGAACAAAAAAACAATGATATAAATTATCAAGATATGTTTTATTTTTTATCAACAATTATAATAATGTCAAAGTGCAAATATATTATATGTAGTTCAGGTAATTGTTCTTTATGGATAATGTTATATAAGGGAAATAAAGAAAATATTGTCCAATATTTAAATGGAAATTGGTATAAAAGTATTAATTAATATGTTCCATTTTTTAAATAATGTATATTTTATTAAAATAAAAAAAATATATAAGAAATAAATTATATTTATAATTACATACTGATTCGACATACACCTTATAATGCTCTCATAGCTCAGTAGGTAGAGCGCGTGGCTTTTAACCACGTGGTCGTGGGTTCGAGCCCCACTGAGAGTGTTAAACTTATTTTTATAAAATTATTTATAATAATCTTTGCAATTCAGTGAATACTTTTAAATAATTATTTTTATTTAGAACTTTATTATCATATTTGTTAAAAATATCTATAGGTTTAAATGGAATATTCTTTCCAAATAATTTATTGCGTCTCATTAAATTTTTCATCATATCAATTAAAAATATAGGGTTGTTAGCATATGGTAAATCAGATTCTTCATCATCGTCATAAAAATTAAATGACACAGGATATATTATACTATATATTCTAAGATATTTTGAAAAATTTGATGCTTCGTGATTTATTAAATAATATATATTTATGTATGTTAAACCATCATTTTGATTATTAAAAACTCTTAATCCCAAATCGCTTCTTCCTTGATTTCCATGTCTTGGCACGTCTATAGTAGGGTGGATGTTTCTCATTACACGTAATATTTCAGCTTTATCATCTTCGCTAAAAGGTTTTCTATTAGATGGATTAATAAAAGGTTTCGTTTCTTTGACTGAAAAATACCATTGCTGATATAATGATTTGGCATAATAAGCATTAACAAATGTTTTGCCATTATCTGTATAAGGTATTCTTATTACTTGTCTTAATTTTTTAAGAGGCATATCAGACCATTCATCCATACTCCATAAATCAGCATCATTTACAGACCCAGATATATTAGTATTGTCCATGATACGTTTCAATTCCTTTTCTTTATTTGTTTTATATTCTGCTTTTAATAATGGGTTACTGTCATCTGGTGTATTACTCCATTCGGGTGAATTATCTAATGAAATAGTTCCGTTATCGTCGGATATAATAAATGTATTTTCAATTAGAGAATCAAGAGCAAATAAATTTAATTCAGCATTGTCAAATATTATCCCTTCTCTATAAAATTTTTTAATTGACAAAAGAATAAATTCTAATGCGTAATATTTAGGATATCTTTGATTTATTAAATTCTTCATTTCTTCAACATTTTTATTATTATCACTATATATTATAGCTTTACAAACTTCTTTTAAACATTCTTGAAATAACAAATGAACATTATATATTTTTTTTTCAAAATCGTGAAATCCATCAATTACACTTTGATTTATATTATTTAAGCGATCACTACCTAATATGAATGCTATTGAGTTTCCGTTGTGTTTATCAAAATAATATTTAGTGTTAACAATTTTATTGAATTCATTGAAATTCATAAAGGGTGAGTAATCTGGTATATATTTTTGAATATTATCTACTATTTTAAAATATAGTTTTAAATTTTCGTCATTGTCAGGAGAACCTCTTTTATCATCAAAAAATTTTTTTAATTTCTGCATTCCTAAACTTGTATCTATCGGTTTTCCAAATATTTTTTTTAAATGTTCATCAATATCTTTTTTATATTTAATAGGGAACTCTAAAATATTGTCTATATCTTTGAAACTTGTTATTAATATTTCATCATGTGAAGAACTTTTAGAAGAGCTCTTGCTACCATTTGATAAACTTAAATCATCAAACGCTGTAATACATTGATTTGCTATAAAATTAATTCTGTCAGCATTTGTTAATTTTTTACCTGTTACAGGTTGCGTTACTTCACGTATATCTCCTTTTATATATAATTTATATTCTTTTAAAAATTTCTCACACTTCTCTCTTTTTATTTTTTTAGTAGGTCCTGCTAAATTATTTGTATCTTTTTTAAATGTTTTAATTGTTGATTCTGGAATAGAAGACATAGATGTTTGTAAATATCGATTTATATCTCCAGACATTTAAAATATATAATGTTCTAATATATATAAATAATTAAAAAATGTTTTTTACGAAGATTTAGAAGATTTAGAAGATTTAGAAGATTTAGAAGATTTTGGTATTATTGATAAATCTGTAACCATCATTTTTTTACTTTTTGTATCATCAGGACATATATCTGATGTTTTATAATAATTTATATATTGTCGCGGATAATCAATACTATATATAGTATTGAATGGTAATAAAACTTCTGCTTCATTATAATTACTTACATTATCAATTAATATTATTTTAGAACCTTTATTTATTTTAATTCTCATAACACAGCATTTAGTGCTTGCATAAGCAATCGCTGTTTTACAATCTAGTGTACAACTACTTAATGTTTCAGAAACAAATACACCATTTGAATAATTTTTTAAATAATAATCGTCATATACTCCTCTATAGAATACTAATGTATTCTCAACATCTGGTGATTTCATAAAAATATTATTGATATCAATTATATAGTAATTTAATATATTATTCCATTCAAATGTTTTATAATTTTCTTTTATATAATTTTCTAATTCTAAACGCGTAAAAGATTTATATTTATTATTTTTGTTGTATAAATATTTTTTTATTTGATAATAAAATAATATAAAATCTCTATTTGTATTAAAGTGTTTTTTTTTTACTATTAATGTCGATTTCCTGTTATCATTATAATTAACATCATCTATATCTTTATCTATATTGAGGCCATTTTTTATAAAATAATTTATAATAACATCGCCATCATGAGTATGACATCTCAATGTATATAATTCTTCATTTGTTAGATTTTGAATAAAAGAATTTTGTGCGTTCATCCAATTAGCATAATTATTTGGATCTGTAGATACATACAATCTATTGATAAATTTTTTATTATATTCATTATATAATAATTCTATTTCTATTTCATTTTCTCTCCATATTATTGAATCACCATCGTGATTATCTGATAATATGTGTGATTCTATTTTTAAAGAATTATATGTTATCTTAGTTTTTTTATTGATAAATTTTTTAGATAATTCTTGATATTTTTTATAATATTCGCATAATAATCTATGTTCTTCATCCATGTATATATCATTATCATATTGTATTTTTTTGCGAGCTCTGTATAAACTATTTAATAAAGGAGTCTTTGTTATTTTTAATGCTTTTGAATAATATGACATTATATTATCTTATATTAAGAGAATAAAATGAAATATCTTTTTATAGATATCCGAAAAAGTGATGAAGTATATTCAAAGCATTTTGCTATTTCTAAAGATTATAAATATTATAATATTCCTATGGAAATGATAAGATTTAATAAAAATATTATTAAAAATAACTTAGAATATGTTAATGAAATATATATAGTTTGTCAATCTGGCACAAGGTCTCAATATATTAAAAAAAAATATTTTGCTACAGACCATAATATAATTGTACTTGACGAGCTTCAATTTAATAATTTAAATTATGGAAAAAATATTATAAAATTAAGAAATTATGTTATTGATGTATATGTTGAAGGAAAATCAGGATTAAATTTTTATAGTATAATGCGAATAATACAAACTCTATTAGGATTTCTCATTTTAATATTAGGAGGTATAACTTTAATAGAATTAAATGAATGTAAAAAAGCAAATAGGATACCTTTAATTATTTTAATGTTATTTGGCCTAATGGCACTTATAAATGGTATTACATCAACATGTACTATATCAATAATTTTAAAAGATTACCTTAATTAATAATCTTATATAACACATATTTAATATTCATCTCGATATTTTTAGAAACAAAGTATATTTAATTATTATCAATAATATCTCTATAATAGATAGAGCACATATGCCTTATTACGAAAAAATAAATTTATTATTTATACATATACCTAAAACAGGTGGAACTGTAATTGAAAATGTTATTAAATACTTAACACCGCAAAAATTATATAGCGGCAACACTAATACATTATTAGAATTTCCATATAATAAAAAATCTCTTCAACATCAGTTTTATACAACTCTTTATAAATTTAAAAATAAGTTAAATATAAATTTTGATAATATTAAAATTTTTTCTGTTGTTAGAAATCCTTATGATAGAATTATAAGTGATTTATTTTGTCTTAATTTGATAAAAAAAAATTTTACTTCAGAACAAGTATATGATGTAATAAAAAATAATTATTTAGATAGAGATGATTTAGATAATCATAATCAACCACAATATAAGTTTATTGTAGATGAAAACGACGAATTGATAAAAAATATTAAAATATTTAATACAGAAACATTAAATGAGTCAAATGAAGAATTGAAAAATTTTGTGGGACTTGATATAAATATTAAGCAAAATGGGGTCAATAAAGATTATAGCAAATATTTAAATAAAGATTCTATAGCTTTAATAAATACTTTTTACAAAAAAGATTTTGAATTATTTAATTATAAATTAAAAAAGGATATTGAAGAATTATAAAATGTTTAAAAAATTGATATTGTACATATTAATCATATGTAAATGTCATTAGAAATAACAATATATGATAAACTATATAGTTTTTATTTAAAATTATGTTCAATAAATTTTCCAATATGGTATTTATGTACTTATAAAAATAAAATAATATCACAATATAAATTATTATTAGAACTCTTTAGAGATAAAAATGATATAGAAATATATAATCTATTTATATCAAAAATAAGATTTTCAAAAGTATATTTGATACAATCTATAACAAAAATATGGTTTATAAAAACATTTGATTCATTTAAAACATTAATGATTTTATAGATATAGTATGCTCATATAACGAAATATTTAATGATGGTATTGTAAAAGATGAATATTATTATAATGAATTTAATAATATACTAAAATATATTATTAAAAAATATAAAAGAAAAATTTATATTATTAAGTGTTAGGTAATTTTAATTATTTATTTTAGAAAGTGCTATTAACATATTATTTTTTTCTTCACGAGACAATTCGGGAAAATATTTAGATATTTTGAATTTAATTTTTTGAATTATATAATAATTATAATTTGTTATATCATTTGTTATAAGATATGTATAATTATGATATTTTACAAAATTATTAGTTTTATAACATTTATATAAAAACATAAAATATAAACCTCCTACAAAACAACCAGAAATATATAATAAGCTTATCATATTTCTTTATTAAATAATCTTATTTAAATATAACAATATACACATTTTGTTTGCTGGAAACCATTAAAATTACTAGATGCTGCTATAGTATAAGCACCAAAGTTTTCAACATATACCCATTCACCTATTGCTAAATCAGGTAATAAACAATTATTTGATATAATATCAATTGAATCACATGTTGGACCAAATACAATAGATTTATATTTAGTATCATCTCTGGAATTGTAAGGTTGTATAATAGGTTTTAAATGATCAAATATAATACAATTAAATGAGCCGTAAATACCATCATTTAAATAATATATATTTTCATTGTTTTTTGTTTTTTTTCCAATAATATTTGCAACAAGAGTGTGAGAAGAACTTACAAAAAATCTACCAGGTTCAGCAATTATATTAATGTTTTCAGAATCAAAAAAATCATCAATACCTCTATTAATCTCCTTAGCTATTTCTTCGAAAGTTGGTGTATCATCTAAATTATGACCCGGAAATCCACCACCAATATCTAATAAAGTAAATTTAAAATTATAATCATACCCGATGTCAAATATTGTTCTTGCATCTGCTAAAGCATTATAATAAGTTTTAGCATCTAAACAATTACTTCCAACATGAAAAGAAATACCTATTACATTTAATTGCAATGATTTAGCGACACTTAGAATATCAGGTATATCTGCGATATCAGCACCAAATTTACAATTAAATTTACATATGGATTTAGAATCATCTACAGCAATTCTCAATATCAATTTGGCATTGGGATGATATAATTTTATTTTATATAATTCATTTATATTATCAAATGTCATATAATCGATATTTTCAGAACGCGCATATATTATTTGACTTGCTGCTTTGCATGGATTCGCATAAATAATATTTTTTTGATCTGTGCCTTGAGATATTATTTGACTTATTTCATTTTTACTTGCACAATCAAAACCAATATTTAATTCATTTAATAGTTTAGTAATTATTGGATTTGGATTACATTTAACAGCATAAAATGGTTTAACGCGTGGCAAATGTTTAAACCATAACTCGTATTTTTCAATAATTTTTTTAATATTAACTATATAAAAAGCACTTTCGTCATAATTATTTTCTAAAAACTTACTTATAACATTAATATTATCATAACCATCTTCAGATGGTGAAAAATTAGAATATTGAATTAATTCCGCAAAATCCTTTAATATATTGTCAATATTTACATCTTTATTTATTATATCCATAGTATAATAAAATATATATCATATATTTTATATATATTAATTAAAAGATATTTAAAATTATTATAAATTAATTATAAAAAAATATACACATATAATACATATATATAAGTTTATATTAAGTTTTTACGAACTAGCTATCATAGCAAATGTGAAACCGATAACACCACCAACTGATGCGACATCCGCTATTAAGCGCCTATTATTATATACTATTGACGAACCAATTTGCATACTATTAATAATATTATTACTAATAGCATCTGGAATATTCACATAATTTTTAATTTTTTCAATATAATCGTATAAAATATTATCTTCACAATTAATACCACCAATGCTTGTATAAGCATATGCTTTGATATTATTGCATATTTCACACTTATGCGCACCGGTAATATTATTATAATATCCGGCATCACACTCTACACATACATTATCCTTCTCATAATATCCAATTGGACATTTGGTGCATTTATTATTTTCTATTACGGAACCATATGGGCATATTTTGCAACTATCCCAGTTATTTTTGGCGTCAGCGTATTCGCGCTTTTTTTTATCACACATTAAGCAACTTTTTAAATATGTCGCATAAGGATTGCTACCTACAACACTTCCAATAGGGCAAAGAGTATGAATATTTTCACTATTATCACGAACACACGATGTACGTTCTTCATTAGACGAAAAACCTTCGGGACAATGAATACAAGTTGTATTTGCTTTAGTGCGATAATAATTAAAATCACACATATCGCAAATAATTTCAGTTGTATTATAGATATCGCTAACGAATGAATATCCAGGCTTACAAGTAGTGATAGTTATGAGACCGCGCATTTTATCAATCTCATCAACCACGCTATTATGCATAGCAATTGCGTTATCCCTTTCGGTTTGAATACGATTTCTACAGCTACATGACCTTCCAGGAGTCATGCGAGTAACGACGCGACGAGCATCACTGAATGCTAAGAAAATAGCAAGGAAAGAAATGAAATAGAATTTATTCATCTTTAAAAAACAAAAAAATATACAAATAAATCATTTTTTTATTATATTATTACATATTTATTCTATATGTGAAATTATTTTATCTATCTCATTCTGTCTCTCACAGCAACTAAATCTAGATCACGAACCCTATAATGCTCTTTTTTTTTATTAGGTAGTTCTCTCTGAACAATAAAAGGCAATTTACCTTCTGTTAATTCTTTCAATGCTATTTGTCGCAATTCCATATTTGTTGATACATTACCAATATTTTTAATGAATGGTGTAGAACCTGAAGATAATTGCTGTGTTCTTAAGCCAATTATTTTATCAAATTCGTAAATTGTCATAATAGGTTTTGATATTTTATCTTTTTTATCCAACGATTCAGTTGTTTTAGATACATCTTCAATATGTGTTGCTTTATAAGACAAAGACATTTATCAATGTAATTCTAATATATTGATATCATTTTTTATTTTTATATATTATCTAAATATTTATTCTTATAAATTTTAATTGTTATATATACAACTAATATAAATTGTATTAAACTAAAAAATATTATACTATAATTATTAAATGTATATTTATTTATCAATATTCCCCATAATATCCATAAAAAAGATATTACAGATAATAATTCAAATGTATAAAAATCAAGATCATTAGTCATATTATTAATATATATTTTGTAAGCTTGTGGAATAAATGCTAATGTAGATAATATAATTGCTGCAGAAGCAATAATATCAGCTTTTATTTTATATATCATTACTATTATAAAGCTTTTTTTTTCAAAAAAAATATTTGAGATAATTCAAACTAATTAGTTAATAGATGTCTAATGTCATTTATTTGCCATATATTTTTTATTACATTGTTAGCTAATATATGAAAATGTATATGTGAATTATGTAAAGTACTTCCAAAATCAGTGATAGATATTGCTATAGGATATGTTAGAATATATGTATTAATAGGTTCATATATATAATTATCGGATACAGTCCAAGATAAATACGATAAATCGTATTTATTATTTTCCAAAATGAATTTTTTTATAATTTTTTCAGCTCCTTTTCTTGATATTAAATAATATCCCGTTGACGGATAATCTTCAATCCTTTTAATCAAAAAATTCATTTTACAATTCATTATATTTTGGTTATATATATTTATTATACTTGGATGACTATTTGTATATAATTGTAAATTTTCTATTATTGTTTTATCATCTGCTTCTTTTAATTTAATATATTCGATGATTACGTCAAAATTTAATTTTTCTATTTGCATATCATCTTCTAAAACACAAAAATATTCATCTCCATTATCATAACCCTGTTTAATTGCTTTAATATGTGAAATTAAACAACTAATTTCCAAATCTGTTTCATTTGATTCCGGATGTCTTAATATTGAATAATTTTTTATTGTTTCCGGTGTTTCAGCGGTTATTCTAATATTATCTATATTTTTAAGATTCAACTGTTTTTCCATATATTCTCTTCTCAAAGTGCAGTCATCAGTATTTATCCAATAATGTTTCATTTTATTATTAATAATAATAATTTTTTATATGTAAATATAAAAAAAATTTATATAAAATTCTTATTCAAATATAAATAAACCTATATTATATTTGTATTATTTATAATAACTTTGTTCATAGTGTTATTGTGGTGTATTGGTGAATTAATATTTAATTTATATATATTGCGTTTTTTTCGTGGAATTAAACGCAATGATGGATTTAGATTTAAATACAATTCATCGGTATTGGGATATTTTTTAATATTATAAAACTCATCAGCAATTTTCATATTAAATAAATAAGTATTACTAATTATAAAATAAATAAATAATAATAAAATATTAATAATAATATTGCGAGACATAAGTAATAAATACTATTAATTATTTTTATCAATTTTTATGCTGTTTCCAAGTTTCTCCACATGTTTCACATACATAAAGATATTTCATATTTTTTGAATCATATTTAATATATATAACTTGATTATTATCTGGTTCGGATGTACAATCCTTGTTTGGACAATTAATATGTGGATCCTTAATTCTTCTCAATGTGGGGTCGAAACGCAAATATTCATTTATATTTTGATTATATAATAGATCGTCTTCGCTATAAATTGTCTGCGAAATTCTAATAGCTGTATTAATTGTTTCTTTTTTTTCAAATGAACAATGCTTGCAATATTTAACAAGCTCTTTTTTTTCGTTAGTTTTTACATATAGCATATTATCGCATACTTCACAGAATTCCATTTTATAATACTTATAAGAAAATTATAATTTTTATATAATCATTTTTTACTCGTTTTACATTTCAAACGCCTTTTTTATATTGATTAGGACTATTTAAAAATCATTTATAATTTTTTTTATTTTTTTTTGATATTTCACCACAATTACTTTATTTATAATTTCCTTCAAGTTCTCATACTTTAACCCATATAATTTTGTAATTTCAACTTAATATTATTGAACTGCTGTTAATTTATAATCATTACTTTTATGCGTAGGCCATATATATAATCGAACTATTTTCTCATAAAATTGATATTAAGTTTTACATCTCTTATATACAAGATGAATGAAACAACTTATAACAACGATATTTCTGGATTAGCAAATATTGATGAACTTTATGAGAGTTCATTAATAAAAAAATGGATTAAATTAATTCCAACTGATAAAACAATTCCATTTGAGGAATATAATAGAAAAGACCATTTCATTCCAATCGCAGATATAGTTTTAGATAGTGAATTATTTACATCTGGAAAAAAACAAGGAAATAAAAAAAGAAATACTTTAATTCAATTTGTTCCAACCATTTCAACTGAAGCTTTTAACAAAAAAACAGAATGGTTATATTTACTTGTAATTAATGGTATGATTGTTAAAATTGGTGGAACGAGAACTGGACTTAAAGGAAGGGTTGCTTCTTATCTTTGTGGTCATCATATAGAAGAAAGAGGAAAATCGGGTGATTGCTCTAAAACAAATGGTTTTATTTATAACACATTTGAGTTTTACCTAAATTTAGGTTGTAAAATTCAAATGTATGGATATGAATTACCTAAAACAGAAATTACTATTGAAATTTTTGGTAAAGAAATAAAAATAGCAGCGCAAACATACCATGCTTATGAAAGCACATTTTTGGAAGATTATAAAAAAAATTATAACATATATCCTATATTAAGCGACAATTGCGATCCGGATTACAAAGAATAATTTTATAAATAAAATTTACAGATTATCACAAATATATTCAATTTCTTCTTTTGTAATATTAAAATAATTATATAGTTCTTGATGATTACCAGAATATTCTATTGTTGGAATAGGAAAACTTTGTAATATTCTTATGTTGTTAAAATTTCCCCAACGACAAATATTATTTATAAATACATATAAGGGATGTTGTAATATTTGTAAATATTTTTTTGCTTGTTCTTCATTAGAACATATTATAAATACGATTGATTGTGTCATTCCACAATTATCAATAAATACATTATACTTATCTGTTGTTGATATAAATATTTTATATCCTTCTTGATATTTATGAGGTCTTGATGAATATACTGTTTGACTTGGTGTATGAATTAATTTGTATTTAAAATGTTCTGTTTTTTCATCACTAATAAATTCAGCCTTTGTATATTTATGTAAATCACTACTGGTTTTAACCTCAAATTTTGGTAGAGTTGTATTATCAATTGTTTTTGATAATATATTTTGAACCATTTGATTGTATAATAATGGAATGTATTTGCGTTGTTTTGATATGACTGAACTAACATATTCTTTTTTCTTCCATATTCCAGAAACATTAATATTTTTGTAGAAAGCACAATTTTGAATTATATACCAAGTAAAACTTGAACCAATTTTTTTGAAATATTTTTTTGCATTATGTATATCCAAGTGGATTATTTGCAATGATGTAATTATTTCAATTAATACATTTCTATCAGCATAAGACATCCAATTATCTGGTGTAATAAATAATAAATAACCATTTGGTTTTAGTTGTGATAATGCTTTTTCAATAAAATCCTTAATTAAGTTGTGATTTTTTGATGCCCTTTTACCATTTTCTAATAATTTTGCGTATGGTGGATTAGCAACGATTAAATCATATTTTTTATTATTATTAAATTTAATAAAATCATGGTTAGTTATTTGTAAATTATATTTTTCACTACAAAATACACTACGCACATTTTCTAATCTACTTTCATTAATATCATTAAATTCTAATATTTGTTCTAATATTGTTTTTTTATCGTGATATTTTAACAATTCAAATATGATAGGAATACTGAAATTTCCATTACCACAACAAGGGTCTAATATGGATAAATCACTTTTTCCCCATAACTCGTTAGGAATTTTACTTATCATTTCACTTATACAATCAATCGGTGTAGGTTCATCATTGCTTGATTTGTATGTACTTTTATCAGTATTTAATGTTTCATCATAATATTTTTTAATTTCGTTAAAGGTTGATGTATCAATTGTTATTTTTTGCGCATGTTGAATTGCGTCAGACATATTTTCAACAGACAAACATAACGAAAGAACATTTAATTTATTTAATTTTTCTTCAACTGACTTATCAATCAATTCTTTAATTTTGCTCTCATTAACACAAGGAGTTTTTCTTTTTTTATGTTGAGTATAATGAGATTTACTATTAAACTCTTTACCACATTTTTCGCAACTAATTTTAGACATTTTTAGTGTCAATAATATATTGTAATATTATATTTTTTAAATCAATTTTTTATTATGATAATTAATATTAACTATTTTCAGTTTTCCTAAATATTGTAATCCAATAATTCAATTATAATATTCATTTAATTTTATGTAATTAAAAATCGGCTTTTGAAATGTAAAACGAGTAATAATAGATACTTAAAAAAATATTCTTAATATTGTTTATATAGAAATGTTAAATATGGAAATTATTAGTAGTTTTTTAAATATTGGTATATGTTGTGATAATAAGGATAAAAAAAAGCAAAGAATAATAGTAAAAAATAATAACGTTGAAAAAGAAATAGAAAATATGATGAAAATTAAAAGAAATAATAAGAATGATAGAAAAGCCGTGTAAGCATTTATTCATCATCATTGTCATCATCTTCTACTTTATAGCCGATGCCTTTCCATCCCTTAGTGTCATATGGCTTATCTAATAGTTTTTCAAAATACGCTTTAAGTTGATTTCTATCTGGTATTTTCTTACCCTTAACGTTTGACATAGACCATATTTTAAAATCATTATATAATTTGGCAATTGTCATACGTGGTTCTTTAATAGATATATCAATAACAATTTTCTCATTAACATATTGACCAATAATATCATTATTTTGTTTATAACTTTCAGTTGCTATTCTTACTTCCGATGGTTCTACAATAGAAGATGGGTTAATCTGTTTATGTCTATCAATTAACATACTAATAAATACCTCTTTCCATCTATCAAATTTATCACTTAACTCTAAATCCATTTTAAATTCATTTTTAGTTGCGTCTGGATTTTCACAAAATCTACTTGAGAAATTACATACCTTAATACGTCTCCAAGTACCACCGTCATCACTCGGTACTTCAGGTAATTCATTGCAAGTTAATATCATCTTAAATTGAGGTTTAAATTCATAAGGTTCTTTATATAATGTTCTTACTAAAATTCTATCTTGTCCAGACAATTCTTTCATAAGACCAATATTTAATTTTTCATTTTCACTTGGTTCTTGCATAACTGCGAATCGCTTTCCTTTAGTACGTTCTAATTCACTTTGTGCTGCATTACTAGCCGCGCGTTTTTGTGTCAAAAGTGCTATAGGTACGATACAATAATAATCTCCTATTGATTTTTGTATTAAATCGAGCAATCTTGATTTGCCATTACTTCCTTGACCTGTAAATATATAAAATCTTTCCTGGGCTATACTACCATCAATTATACATGATAATACGTCCATAACATAATTTTTTAAATTATTATTTGTAAATATTTTTGAAATAAATTCTTCTATTTCGCTGACTTCTGGACAATCTGGATTATAATTAATATAATTTATTTTAGTTGATATATATATATAATCGTCAGGCATACCATCTCTAAACATATGCATTTTAAAATCATAAACACCATTATCAAAACCTAATAAATGAGCGCGACTGTCTAATAATTCTTCAAATTTTTCATCAATGAATAATGTTCTACATTCTTTCATAATAGAATCTTTAAAATTTGAATTTTTTAATTGCTTAGCTATTTTAAGACATTTTGCGCTTTTTTCTTCGTTAATTGTTTTTTGTATGGGATCATCGCAATATTCACTATAATATCTACTTCTTTCCATAAATTTTGTACATATATCCGTACTTAATATTTTTCTCAATTCCAAACCTTCTCTTACCCTTGTCCATCTATGTTTTTCCTTATCATATTTATACCATATATCTTTTGATATCGCTTTAAATTCGTCTTTAAATATAGCATATACAACGCACGCTATATCAAAATGAGAACCGTCGCTATTTAAAGCAAAATCAATAAGTTTAATAATAGCAGTATTAATAACATTTACATATTGGATAGGATTATCTTGCTTTGCCCACCATCTAAGTGTTCCCAAACCCATATTATCTTTTCTCATTTTGTCCCATAATTGTTGACATTCACCTTCTATATATGCACTACTAATTTTAGAAAAATCAACCCATGTTTCCAATAATCTATAATCGATGTTTCGCAAGACCCACCCTAAATTAATCCAATCAGTATAATTATCAGCACGTGTAGAAGATAAACATTCATTTACAAGTCTTTTAATAAATGTTAATTCATCATCTGATACATATGTTCTATTTAAATTTAAGGATTTACCAAAAATATTATTTTGAACCTTATTCTTTAATTTTTGGTCTATAGCAGGTAAAATATGTTTATTATATTGGTTTATTTCTTCTATAAATTCTTCTTTAATAATATTTGAATAATTTACTAATTTTTTTCTCATTGAAAATAACTTAATATATTCTAGTTCTTTTTTAGCATCTAATACATAATCTATTTTTTCAGTTTTACCATCAAAATATCTATAAACGCTTGTGACACGATATACATCGCATTCTGGCTTTCTACTACCATACATTTGCCAACAATTTGCATCAATAATTGCTTTGTCGACTATAGATTCATAATCATTACATATTGGTAAATTCTTAAAAATTTCTGCCCCCATATCTATTATTTTTCTTCTTATAAAATGTTGTGTGCTATTATTGATAATAATATTAGGGAATATGATATGTATTCCATCCTTTAATTTATTTCTAAATTCAACAGGATTAGGTTTTTCCATAACATAAGCGTAAGCATCCTCATCATTTACTTTTAAAAAACAACTTATTATATTAAAATAAGATTCAACAATTTTAAAGATATTTTCAGAAGTATATACTCTGTCATATACTTTCTTATCATTTAATGATGAATTTGAATTGTGGGAACTATAAATACCAGATTTATCATCGGGTATAGTAAAACGAAAATCTATATCTACCCTTAAAGGACTTGGTTCAGTAGGTTTTTCAGTAAAATATAATGCAATACCGCTTGTAATTGCTAAGCTATAAATATTTAAGAAATCGTTATATGATTCTTCTGGAATATAAAGACTTACTTTAGGATGACCTATACTTGTATTAGTAAATGGTTTACCTTTTTCTACTCTATGTTTATTAATAAATGAACGTAAATCTTCATTTATACCCATTATTATTAATTTAAATTTGCTTTATATATATATCAATTTTTATTTTTATACATATTTTATTTTAATAAAAAATATTTATATTTATCTCTGTATATGGTAGGTAATATTTATAATACTATATATAATGACTACGACAAAAGAATTATATAATAGTCCGAAAAATTATAAAACACCAACTTTGTTTAAAAAAAGCTCATTAATAAAACTAATTGATACATGGAATAGTTGTAAAAATAACAAAATAATTTATAAAAAAACTGATAGTTCTAAAAAATTGTCTGAACTATTAAATGAACATATGAAAAATATTTGCGATGATAAACAATATTGGTGTTGGCCCGGTGTTATAAGAAGGTTGGCTAAAGATCCTAATATGAAAGAAAATATTAAATTAATTGAGAAAACAGAACTTCGCCCCGAAATGCCTACTGAATGGTATAAAAACCCTATCGAATGGTTGTCTAATTATGATATTGAAGATGTAATGATACAATATGACAATGATAAAAAATATAAATATTCATTTTTAGGAGTTTTTCCAATAGATTTTGCTGTTCAAGATAAATTTGGTAAATGTTTATATAGTCATATATGTTCTATAAATATTAAGAAATATATAAATAAAGGTATTAAACATATAGGCTTTATTACTAATTTGGATAGACACGATCAAAGTGGTTCCCATTGGACATCTACATTTATAATAATAGACCCTCTTAATAAATCTTACGGTGCTCATTATTACGATAGTAACGCTATGGAAATCCCAAAATATATTAAAACATTCTTAAATAATATTAAAAATCAAATGAATAATATATATCCCACGAAAACATTCATAATTAGTCATAATATAAAAAGACACCAAATGAAAAATACAGAATGTGGAATGTTTTCTATGGCATATCAAATAAGATGGTTAAATGCTATATTAAAATATAAAAAATTAAAATTAGCATCTCCTTATAAAGATAATAATTTTAAAAATAATATAATAAATGATAAAAATATAACAGATGAAAAAATGGAAGAAAGTCGTAAATATCTTTATAGACCTAATTTAAATGAACATTTGAAAAATAGAAATATTGATATAAACAATAATTTACATATATAAAAATTTAATGTGTTTTTTATACAACCTATTTTCTATAAACTTAAAGTAATAATGGGTGTTATAGATGAATTAAAATCAGAAAAAAATATAAGTTTGATAATTTATGCTACAGAAAAAATGTTAAAAGATAAATATAGTAATATAAATATAGAGAAAAACGAATTGTTGTTTGTAGTCAATAATATTATTAATAATATATGTGCAGATGCTTTATTAACGAAAAATGTATTTGTACTTATGGAATTAAACAAAATAACATTATCAAAAATAAAAGATTATTATGATAATATAATAAATAATATTGATAATGAAAAATCAATGAAAAATACTATTTCACCAGAAAATGAAAATGATGATAATTCTGATATTATGAAGTATGATAGTGATCAATTACTAATGAAAGTTTTAGAACTAGAAGAAAAAAGAAATAATATAGCACTGCTTAAAAAAAATATCATAAGTAATCCTAATAGTACTATAAATAATACTAATAGTACTATAAATAATACCAATAATACTATAAGTAATATCAGCGATAATAATAGTAACAATGTTAATATAATACAGCAACAAAATAATATAAATTTAAAACTTTTAGAACTATTAAATATTAATACTAATAAAAATAAAAACAAAAATTTAATAATTAATAGTTATAATCGCGATTGGATAACTAATCCTGATAGAAATAAAATATCTTTTAATATAAATATTGATTTATCAATACATAATATAAAAATAAATAAAATTTTACTACCAGTAAATATTAAAAATATAACACCTTATATTAATTTGATAATAAATGATGGCAAAATAAATCAAAAAATTATATATATATTATCAAATAATAATAATCATAATAATAATTGGGATATTTGGGAACCTATTAATAATGATTATGTTTTGTTAATTAATAAAAATTGGCATATAAATTTTACTGATTTTTTAAATAAAGAATTAGAAATGGGGAGAGATAGTATTGATGTCATAGAAGTAATAGAAAATGATGACAAAGACTATGAAGAATATAAATATGATATAATTATAAACAAAAAAAATGAACTTGAATATAATAGCTTCGGTATTAATTTACTAAGACCTTATGATAATATATTAATAAAAACAAATACTGGAGATAATATAATAGCAAAAATAACAAATATAAATGATAATACAATATCTATATATTCTAAAAACATAGAAAAAATATCATTAATAAATTCAACTTTGTTAAATTACAAATCGCAATATAGCATTATAATGACATATTATCATAAATTATAAAATTAATACTATTATACCGTTAAATATAAATATAATCATTGATATTATATCTATCTGATATAACAATTTAAGTTTTTCATTTTTTGTTAAATTAATATCAGATTTATTATTTAATGATTCAGAAAGTTCATATATATTATTATAAATATTGGTGAAATCAAAAATGTTCCCGAAATATTTTAGGAAATCTTTATTTTTAACCATAATAAATATTAACATTAAAAATATTATAAACATAAAATTTTGCATAAATATATTAGAATAATTTATATGTAAATTTAAATAATTAAATAAAATTCTTAATTTATATGAATCATAATTTACTAATAATATTAAAAATATTATAACTATAATATAAAGAAAACCATACAATAGTATGGCAAAATGTAATGTTTTAATTAAATTATATTCAATAAATATATCCAAAATAATTATTATAGCTGTCCTCAATAAAAATATTAAAAATAGATAAATAGCTTTGTCTTGTAAATTAATTTCTAAAATATCTTCAGGAACTAGTTTATTCATAATAACATCATTATATAATCTTTCTCCTTTTTCCAAAAAAGTAAAATCTTGTATTGGAATATCATTTTTTTTTCCAGGTATTAAACCTTTAGTATAATTTCTCCATATTGTAGAAAATATATTATTTTTATCTTTATTGTTTATATCATATAAATTATCATTATTATTATCTTTATTATAATCGTTATTAACTAAACTTTCTCTTAAACTTTTAACTAAATCATATAAATTATTATTATTATCTTTTTTAATTAAGTTATAAAGTTGTTCATATTCATGTACTTTATAATCGCCATACTCTTTATTATCAGGATTTCTTTTTGGTTCGTCTTTTGTATATGATTTTTGTTGTGGATATTTTGAATTATATTTTTTACTTTCAATATCAATTAAACTCACAAGACCATTTATTTCTTCTTTGTATTTTGCTATATTTTTATCAACATTATCAATATCAACAATGAATTCATTTATAATTGGGTTATTATTTATTGTATCATCATCATTTTCAAATTGTTGTATATGATGTGTTTTTAATATAGATTTAATTTCATCTTCATATTCTGTTAGTTGTGGTATTTTTTTCAATGATATTATATTTAAATATAATTCTTTCAATTTATTTTTAATAATAATAAGTTTTTCCTGCAATAACTTTCTCCTTTTCTCAAGTTTTTCTTTAATTCCTGTAAATTCATTTTTTTCATCTATATAATTTCTTATATCACCACCAGTATATTCATCATCATTTAAAAAATTAATTAAATCTGTATGATCTTTTAAATTTTTTTCTTTAACATTATGATATATTAAACTAATATCTTTAAAAATTTTTTCTATATTTATATATATATCGAATATTGATATACTAGAATCATCATTTTTATCATTATTTTTTTGTAATTTATAATTTTCCAATGCTCCTCCTGCTAAAAATCCATGTTCTTCAAATGCTTTATTTAGTTGTTGTAATCTATATTTTTTTTCTGCTTCTTCTTTTTTTATATTAGGAATTATAATTTCTAAGACTCTGGGACTGGATGATGTTTGTGCCGCGAGTGTGGATTGTGCTTGTTCTTGTGCGATTGGCTGTGCCGTGATTGTGGGCGGTCCTTGTGCTTGTTCTTGTGACAGTACTTGAGCTCGTGCTTGTTCTTGTGACAGTGCTTGAGCTCGTGCTTGTTCTTGTGCGATTGGCTGTGCCGTGATTGTGGGAGGTCCTTGTGCTTGTTCTTGTGACAGTGCTTGAGCTCGTGCTTGTTCTTGTGACAGTGCTTGAGCTCGTGCTTGTGCCTGTGTGATTGGCTTTGCGATTGGCTGTGCCGTGATTGTGGGCGGTCCTTGTGCCTGTGCGATTGGCGTTACGATTGGATGTGCTTGTGTGTGTTGGTGTGGGTGTAGTTGTAGTTGTAGTTGTGGTGGTTGTGGGTGTGAGTGTGAGTATGGTATGGTGTGGTATGTGGGGTGTGTGGTGTGGGGTGTGAGAGTTACGGTGTGGTATGGTGTGGTGTTGTGTGGTATGGTGTGTGGTGTGTGGTGTATGGGTATGTGGGGTGTGTGGTGTGGGGTGTGAGAGTTACGGTGTGTGGTGTGTGGTGTATGGTGTGTGGTGTGGTGTGGTGTGGTGTCTTCGTCCGTGTTTGTGACTGTTTTTGTGTTTGATACCCATATATTTAGTGCCCATGCCATTAGTGTACGTGCTTCTTTGCCTATGGCTGCGTCCGCGTCTGTGTCTGTGTCTGTGTCTGTGTCTGTGTCTGTGTCTGTGTCTGTGTCTGTGTCTGTGTCTGTGTCTGTGTACTCCTCCTTTCCACCCTTTTTTTTTTCATTATTTAACAGAAAATAATATAATGATAAATAATCAGCATTATTTTTTATATTTTCAATATTAATTTTTTCTTTCAATTCTCTATTTAAATTATCTATTGGTTCACTATTTATATTTTTTTTTTTAGATTTGTCATTTTCAATATTATTTAATTCATTTAAAATAATATTTAAATTTTGAATAATATTTTCATCATATTCATGATCTTTATCACCCCCATAGATATATTTTTTACCTCCTTTTAATAAATTATATTTTTTTGTTTTTTCATTTAAAAAATTATTAAACTTATCATTAAAAACTTCTTTATCTTTATCTTTGGTTGGTTCATTTAAGCCATATAGTGATTTTATTTTTTTTTTTAAATTATCGATTATTTCTTTCGTAATATCTGTGTCTGTTTCTTTAAATATTTTCTTTATTTTTTGAATATTTCTTATTAATTCTCTATAAAAATCCAATTTAACCATATCATCTAATGATGAATAATTGTCGATCATAAAAATTTTTTCTAATTCTTTCAAATCATTTATAATTATTGCTAATTCTTTAGGATTTGTATTCAATTCTATTTCTGGTTTATAATATTTAACACCACCACCTACATAACCTCCAGCAACCGCTATATTCGGTATAGCTTCATTATAATTATATTTATAAACTGTATTAAAATCAGATTTCAAATAACCTAATTTATATTTGGGATTTATATTTAATATATTATTATCACCACTATTTTTTTTAATCGCATCATTTATTCCTTTAAATAATTCGTCATCCTCATTCAATTCTTTTATATCATATGGGCTATTTTCTTCATCAGCAATATTTATTTTAATTAACTTATAGTCGTTAATTTTATATTTTTTTTTTAATTCTAATAGAACTATTTTTTTTAAGTCATCATATAATTCTATACCTATATATGTACCATCTGATAATTTTTTGTGATTACTTGTTAAATTTAATAAACTATTAATAGCAATTTGTCTATTATCATTCATATATTAATGCTCTCTAAAATAAATAGATATATCTTTTATTAAAATTTAGTAGCAATAATACTTGTTAATATCCACATATATATAGTAAATAATGACAATGATTTAATTAATTGTTTTCTTTCATCATAATCAATAATTTTATCTTCATCGTTTAATTCTTCATCATTTGATATAGTATTATCATTATTTGTTTTTTTAATATTTAATATAATTGGTATAAATATCATTACTGTAATTAATATAGTGTGAACAATCAAACGTGTTACACCATTTGTTCCCATATAATAGTAATAAAATATTGATCTAATGCTATTCATATAATTATCAAAGTTCATATAATCTATTTGTGTCGTATTATCAACATTAATAAAAAATACGATAAACCAAAATATAAATATATATATTAATGCGTAATAAAAAAAACCATCATGAAAGTTTTTAATTATATTTATATCAATAGCCCACTGTACTAATAATATAGAAATGTATCTTATAAAAAATGTAGACATTATAAAAATTACTCTGTCGTCAAACTTTAATTCAAGCTCATTTAATGGATTATCAGGATCATTATCAAAATTATTTAAATCATTCTTTATAGTATCTTTATATATTTCTGGTTCATCGTAATATTCATTTATTTTATCATTAATATTTTTAAGTTTATTATTATTATCATTAAAAGGATTTTTATTATCATTATTATTATCATTATCATTAATTTTTCTATTTAGTTTAGAAATATTTTTCATATCAAAATTATTCTTTAAAATATTTCTTAATTCTTGTTCTTTATAACCTCCTCCACTCGTTGCGTTTGAATTATTTTTTAATTTATCATTATAAAATATATATTCTTTAAAAAATTTTTTTTCATCATTTAATAGTTCTTTAAATCTGTAATATTTTCCAAATGTTTTATATAACTCTTTAGGATTTTTATTATAAGCTTCTATAAGTTTTTGGTAAAAATTATACCTATCCGGATATAATTTTTTTAATTCAATGTCTTCTATAAAATAATCACCATATGATGTATAATTATTATCACCATCATTATCTTTATCATCATCATTTTTCTGTTGATTAGTAAAAATATTCATAAAATCTTTTATTTTGTTATTACTTATCATTTTAAATAATACTTTCTTAATGGTAATATAGATAAAAATAAAATCTATATAATTTTTATTTCTGTATTGTATATATCATTTTTAATATAATCGCAATAACAAGAGCTATAATTAAAATTCCAGCCAGTAAATAATTAAATGTTTCTGTATAATAATAAAAAATTATATACATTATCATTGTTATAGTAAATGTCCATATAATTATTAAATTAATAGCGAATGGAAAAATATTAACGTTATATAATGATTTTTTATCTTCAAAATCTTTTAATATACTTTCAATTTTTTTTCTTATAATAGTTTTATCATGGTCATTACCTTTAAAATTTTTAAAAACCTTTTCGTATTGTTCATTTGTAAAATTATCATTTTTAGATATGCGATTAAAATTATGAGAATATTTTTTATAATTAAATGGTATATATGCCGAAGGAATATATTCGCATGGAAATATGCCAAAAAAATATGAATATTCCGGATTATTTACATTATACGGAATTGTAGATAAATTATTTAATAATCTGTATCTATATGAATAATAATTGTTATCATCTTCTATTACCTTTAATCTATAAGAAAAAGGTTTTTGAAATTCAGCAGTTTTTTCATCTTCCATTTTTAAAATTATAAGACTATATGCTATTACTTTTTAATAATATTTTAAAAATATTAAATTACATATTATAACCAATATTGTAGATAATTGCTATAAATATAATATTAATTACGTAATTAATAAATAAACCTTCGCCTTTTATATAGTTTGATTTTTGTAATATATTTTCTATAATATTTGTTTCTGTATCGGGTTTTTTATTAATATTTGTTTCATATTTTTCACAATTATTTTGTTCAATTTCAAAATTAATATCTTTCTTATTTAATTGATAGTATATAGATTTAATTATATTTTTAAGATAATTATTAGATATTACTGTCAATTTTGATTCATATAGCATTAAATTATTATAATTATAATTTAATATTTTATACTTATCACTAATGGTATCCAATTCTTTTTTTTTTAATTTATCTAAATCTTTTAATTCAAAAAAAGTTTCATCAATATCATAATCATTAACATCAAAATTTTCTATCAATAATCCATATAATTTTTTATTATATTTAATATGCCTTGTATTAAGATTATTTATGATATCAAATTTCGTTTTGTTATTTTTATAAGATTCTTCATTTTGTATATTAATGGTCGATATCATATTATGAGTATTATATGCAATGTGATAATTAATAATAATAAAATTTTCAACAATTTTTTTTATGTTTTTATCAATGACTATTTCTTCATTTGTATTATCGTCATCTGTCGCTTTATTTGCATTTACATTAGCATCCTTAAAAAATATATCATAATCTTCTTTTGTGTTAATATTAAGTATAAATTTATATGGTATCGCCTCTAAATTATTATTTGTTAATTCAAATTTAAATAATTTTATAATATTTTCATCATATTTATTATTATCTTTCAAGAAATTTTTTTGATTAAATAATTTAGTACATTTTTTTATTATATAATAAATATGATTGTCATATTTTTTTATAATTTCATCAATATCTTCTTTTATATTATTAATATCATCTTTTGTTGGTGATATAGATTTATCTTCCGTATTTTTTGATGAATTTTCTATATTTAGTAATCTTTCATTGATTATTTCATTAATTTTGTTTTTAATATTATCATTAATATTATTTAATACTATATTAGAAAATATGTTAGTTTTTATTTTATTCTTTTCATAAAATATGTCTAATATTAATTTTTCATCTTTCTTATATTCTTTTTTAAAATTTTTATAATCATAAATGTTTTCGTATGTTTTCATATAATATTTTTTAAAGTCTTCCTGATTTGCTGTATCTTTGTCGTTGAATGGTTTAAATTTAATATTTAATAATTTAATATTATTATAACTTTCATATTTTTTCTCAAAATTTAAATGGTCTGATGTTATAGTTTTATTATTATTTTTTAATATAATATTAAAATCTATATTGCCATTTAATATTGATGCTAATACGTTTGAAATTATATAATGTTCATAATAATTTTTAGTAAATGTTGTATCCATATCATGTAACTTTAAAAAGGGCATAATTACATTATTTAAATGTGTTAAATCTCTATTATAACTACTATTTATTATACCATATATAAAATACATATTGTATTTTGTATTATAACTCATAAAAATATAAACATATACAATGAATATTAATAATACACATAATGGTAATACTATTTCAAATAAAAATGCAATAGACGGGTTTAAATCATCCACATTATTTGCGAAGGGTAATATAAAAATGCAAAATATAAATAATATTAATATTAATACTATAAATATGTATATTAAGCAACTTTCTATGTTTTTAATATAAAAGTCTCCTACATAATAATCTAATGATAATTTTTTATAATTTATTATTTTAAAATAATTTTCATAAAATGAATTTAAACTATTATATGATATATCAGCAGTGAAAGACTTATCTCTTTCTTTTTCGTTTTTATTTATATCATATATTTCTGTAAATAATTGATTAATATTTTTATCTTTATTATTTAAATTTTCAATATATTTATTAATATACGTTTCTAGGGTTTTATTAAATGTTTTTAAATCATCTTTTTTAATTTCATTACCTTTAACATTATATAAATTTTTAAGCTCATTTATTTTAATGACAAATTCAACTCTTTTAATTTGTTCTATATATATATCAGATAATCTAACATTATCTTCATTATTTTTATCATTTAAATTAATAATTTTTTCATTATTATTTTTAATATAAAAAATTATATATTTAATAATATGTACACAAATATAATTAACAGCAAATTGATAATATTCATAGTGTCTAATTAAATACTCATCACTCCTCTTTTCTTTGTCGTCGTCAGTTTTAGCTTCATAATAGAATTTTTCAATATTATTAATTTCGTCTAATATATTTTCATATTTTTTTATTATATTAAAATCATCATTTATTTTCATTAAAACCTTGTCTTCACTTTCACCATTTTTTATAATTTTATTGATTGTTTTGTATATATTATGAATAAATGCTTTTGGTTCATTTCTAGGGTCATTATCAAATACTATATTTATATTGTATTTTTTATCAATAAGTTTTTCATTAATTGTTAAATTTTCATAATATGAAACTTCATCAAAATTTACTACACTTTTATCATTCGCATTAATCTTATAATAAATATAATTTACATATTCATATTCAAATTTTTTAACAGAATCTCTTCTTTTTTTTAAATCATTTAAACTTATATTTAATATAAAAACATTTTTAGCATAATTTTTAAACATATCATCATCAGGATTTAATTTTAGATAATCATCATCATATGTTGTATTAAATATATATTTATCATTCATAAATAATTCTTTTACAATAGAATATTTAGTATTAAATATATCTTTAAAATAAGCACTATCTAATATAGGTTCATTATTATCCTTAAATGTAAAAACAATATTAATAATATTTATCATTAAATATAGTGTGAATAATACAGCTATTATATATGCTTGAGATATATAATAATAATTATCACCTTTTTTTTTAAAATCACCATCAACTTCGAGAATATCAGAAAATTTGCTTGTTAAAACATAAATTATTAATAGAAATAATATAAACTTTGTAAACATGTTATGTATTACATTTATATTATAACTATTAATATTTGCTGATATATATTTGTTATCTACATTGAAATAAGCCTTGTATCCTTTTTCACCAGTCGGCGCATATCTTCTAATAATCATAACCGATATCATAAATATAACTGTAAATAATAATATATATGGAAAATAAGAGATATAATTTATGAAATATTCGCCATTAATTTTAGATATATATTCTAACATTTTATTGTTATAAGTTATAAATTTATAATAAAAATTCAAGAATAATAAAACACATATTAATAATATAAACATAATATATGTTTTAGAATTAAAATTATCATTTGGTAATAATAAATCCATAGTATTTTTTGATAAATTAAATCTTGCTGTTTCTGCTTCGCAATAAATATTATTACAATTATTTTTAATATTAATATTAGCTACATCACTTATATGATTAATATTGTAAAAAGACCTAGTTATATTTTTAAGTTCATTTAGGAATATAATAATCATAATGATAAATATTATAAATACCCAGGTTCGCATTATTACTTTAAACCTTATAAAGAAAAAAAGATATTAAATAAATAGTGTATTATTCTATTTTTTTATTAATATTATATATAAATAATATTACAAGAAACATTATTATGAATGATAATAAATAATAAATATAATTTTCTTTTAATACTTTAGATAATATAATTGTGAATAATAAATATATTAAAATATAAGCATATATGTATTGTGTTATATCTTTTATTTCATCATTAATTTTATTTATGGACTGTGGGCTATTATATTTATATAATAGTTTTACATTCTCTAAAGTAAATATGTAATTTTTATCATTAACAATATATTGATTTGTATTTGTTATTTTTTTATTATAATTTATAAGCTCGTCTATAATATTTTTTGTTAATATAATATCTGAAACGCTATTTAATTTTTTTATATTATTTGACATTAATATGTTTAAAAGTTCGCTATTTTCTTCTCTATTTTCCTTTATGATAATATCTATCTCCTTCATTAACATTATATATTCGTAACAATATGTATCGGCATATATTTCAGTTATTTTTTTTAATATTAAAGAAAATAATATAGTTATATATACAACAAACATGAACATATAGAAAATAGAATAAAATATATAATACTTATATTCTTCTTCTGTGTCTGGCGTGTTAATATTATTTACAAAAATAATATGAAATAAAAAACATATCCATGTAAATAAAAATAAAGGCAATGTATAATATAGATATTTATTGTATATCTTCATAATATTTTCATTACCATCTACAATTGTGGATTCTCTATTTAAATTTTTATAATCCTTATATTTGTCTAAATATGTTGTATTTTCATTATCAATATTTTTGAAATTTTGTTTTATTTGTTCAAAATCAAATAAATATGTGGAAATGTTCCACAAAAATGTTTTTTTTATTTCAATATTATTTATATTAACTTCGTTTTTATTATAAGAACAATATTCATTCAATTTTATAATATTATTATTTAAATCTAAATTATATTTTAATTCCATAACCTGTACAAAACTTAATGTTGTTAATAATATAAAAATAATTATAATTGCTATTAATTCAATATTATGAATCATATTATATCTTTAGACAAATCTATTATAATAATATGAAAATAAAAATTATGTATTATTTTATATTTTTTAGTATTTAGAATAAGAAGTTATTCCATCGTTAGTATATAAATTATCACTATTATATTCACTATTATATTCGTATATAGATTTATTAATATCTATAATTATTGTGCTTATATTTTTTTTATTTATAGGAAGTATTTTATTAATAAGTGGTTTATTAATTTTTATTTTGTAATAATTAGCATTAAAAGCGTTCGTTATTACTATATACGATAACAATAATATAATTTTATTCATATAATTATATATTATATGAATAAAATATTTATATAGGGTTTATATCATTATTTAAATATATTGGTGGGTCTCTTATAATTTCTCTACCTATTTCATTTATAGGTGTAAATGTATTTGATATCATACTAAATGTATTACCTGAAAAAGAATCGGCAATATCATAAACAGAGTTATATCCCCCTCCTAACGCAAAATTAAATAAACTAAAATAACTCGATTTGTTTCTATATTTTGGATATTGTTTTTCCATTAATTCGTTTAATTCTTCAAATTTTATAACATATACACCGTCTATATATCTCGTTTCAATATTACCTCTAGACATATTTTATTATATCAATATATTATTTTTTATTATTTTTAATTACATTATACATTTCTCTATCTATTTCATCGTAAGTTTCTCTTATCATTTTCCATTTATTCTTTTCATTATTAACATCATTTTCTTTATTATTGCTATTTCCGTTATTAACGTTATTGATTGGTATATCCCAAATTTCAGTCAATGTATCAACAATATTTTTATTATTTCTAAGGAATATTATCTCTAAATCATTATAATTCATATTTTCAGGAGCTTGTTTAATCAATTCATCCATATTACTACTTAATATAAAATACTCTATAATATGTTTTTATATAAAAAATATAAATAAAAAATCACAGAGATATATATTTATTATTCGAATAATAATAGTTTGCTATTTCATAAGCATATTTTTCATATGGATGTTCTAAAGAATAGTTTTTCATAATTACATCATTGATGCCAAATGGTGTAGTATTTCTATATAAACATACCATAACATTATTAGTATTAGTATCTAAATATATATCATTTGTAGTGTCAGGATTCGACCTAATATATTTGTTATTATAATTTATTTTAACGAAACCGTTTATATTATTTAATTTATCAAAAATATTTTTATTATATCTTTGATATATGTGAATTTTTTCATGTATCAATGTATTAATTAAATTATCTTCATTATTAGTTATTATATTCTTAGTTAAAAATATTATATTTTCTCTTGTATGTGGTAATCCTTCTTCATATTGAAAATTTTCATAATTATCTGTACAAGCAAATATCCATTTAATATTAATTATGTCATTATAATTAATCGTATTTTTATATAGAGAACAATTTTTAAGGAAATTATCAGATGCTATAGCGCATTTAGTTAATTTTTTTTTTTCATCTTCGGTGAAATCCACAGTTGTCTTTAAAATATTATCAATATATTCTCTACTATTCCTAACTTTTCTAGCATACAAATCCAACTCTGTCAAATTTTTTATATAATTATCTTTATCGCCTATTATAAATTTATTTGTTTCATTCTTTGTAAAAAAATATATATTATTATAATTGTTGAAATTTTCATATTTAATAAAAAAATATATAAATATAAATATAAATATAACAATCGATATTAATGTTATAATAATCATTTAAACCTTCTTTATTACTAATATTATAATAAAATTATTGAATTTTATTTAGATTTTTATTAACATTTTTATTTATATTTTTATTTATATTTTTATTTATATTTTTATTTATATTTTTATTTATATTTTTATACTTTTTACGACCACCAACTTTAACTTCTTTTTTATCTTCTTCTTTAACTTCTTTTTTATCTTCTTCTTTATATTCTTCTTTAACTTCTTTTTTATCTTCTCTTTCAACTTCTTTTGTATCTTCTCTTTTAACTTCTTCTTTATCTTTTTTTTTTTTCGTTTTTTCATCTTTTTCTTTTTTATCTTTTTCTTTTTTATCTTTTTTATAGCAGAATGTTTCACTTTCTTTAGATTTAACAACAACATCACTTATGTTGTTTATATTATTATGAATATTTGAAATATTTGATAATATTTTTACACATTTAAGTCTTTTACAATTTTCATATTTATTAATATTAAAATTTACCTCCTTTGTAGTTCTTTGATAAGCACCGTTTATAAGATTATTTGGTTCATTAATATTTATTTTATATTTATATATATTCCCTTTTTTGTCATCTTTTTTAATAATATTTTTATAACTTAAATATAGTTCTTTATTATTTTTTAATTTAAATAAAGCATAACCATATGAATTAATATGATAATATGATAAAACATAATTATCATATTTATCATATATATTTATATTATCACTATATTCATCATTAATATCTGGATCAGCACCTCCTGTGCCTACTGTTATTTGCAATACAGATTTTTCACCTTGTTGAATATTCATTATATTAAAATAGTGAGAATCAGCACATATATATATATATTTATATTTTGATAAAAGCTCAAATATTGTAATCATATTTTCATCAACTTCTTTTAATTCATTATCTTTAAAACAAAATATTGGTACATGCCCCATTACAAAAACAGTTCTTTGATTTTTTATATGATTAATATTATCAAAATAATCTTCAATATTTTTCATATATTCTTTATTATTTAAATTATTTGTATTTATAATTATCATTATATATGATTCATAATATACTGTACCGATTTTATCAACATATAAATACATATTTTTATCATTTTTTTCAGGAGTTATATCTAATTCGTTTATACCTAATAAATCTTCTAAAGAAACAAAATACTGTTCAGATACTTCTTCTAATGATTCAATACAATCTTTAGATTTTTTTACACCAATACTTGATGTACTTGCTGATTTTCTATCTGAAGTTTTCAAAGATGATGAATCGTCGGGGGGAGAAGAAGAACTGTCTGGAGATGACATAAAACTTTCTGGCGAATCAACACTATTTTCTCTTTTTTCATTTAAATTTTTAATATACTTAAATTGTGTTTTTATCATACATCTTTTTTTTAAATATAATTGTTCTCCATCATCATCTTCATCATGATTTCCTACAGCTATATGAACGTTTTTATTCATTTTGTATATTTTATCATAACCCGATTTTAAAACTTGAAGTAAATAGTATTTAGTTGAAATTTTATTATTATGATTGGGCACTTTAATATTATACCAATTATCTCCGGCAATATATAATGTATCGCATTTTTTTTCATTTTTAATTATATAATCTAAAACTATATCTCTGTGTATATACTTATTATCACAATTAATATTATTCCAGCATCCAAAAAATAAAAACGACTCTTCAATTTTTGTCGTTTCTTTTTTATCCATATTATTTTAATAGTTTTATTATCTAATATAAAAAAATAAAATTATAAATATATATTGTTTATTTTTTCATTATTTATTGTTGTTGTAGTTTTACAATATTTATCGTAAAAATCATATGAAACCTCATATGGTAATGTTATTTTAATATTATCTATAGGTATATATATCATCATATTTATCCACGAAATAACATTATTTATAGCCCTCTTTAAATTACGAACTCCTTCCTCATTTTGTATATTATTTATAATATGTTTTAATATATTATTATTAAATATAATTTCTTTAGAATCTAAATTATATTGCTTGAGAACTTCGGGGATTATATAATCTTTAGCCAATACAATTTTTTCATCATTTGTATAACCTGGAACATTAATAACAATCATCCTGTCTTTTAAAATTGGATTAATTAATTCTTCATCATTATAAGTAAATATAATCATTGAACGTGATATGTCAAAATCAATTTCTTCAAAATATCTATCAGTATATTTATCATTTTGTACAGGGTCTGTTATATGTATAAGTGTATTTATAATTTCCTGTCCTCTATATGTATTGGAAACTTTATCTAATTCGTCAAATAAAAACAATGGGTTCATTATACCGGTTTTCATTAGCGATTCGCATATTTTGCCATATGTAGCCCCTTCATATGTATAAGAATGTCCTCTTAAAAATGAACTATCTTCAGCACCACCAAGTGATATAAATGCATTAGGATAATTCAAAGCATTGCATATACCTTCTTTTATTAATTTAGTTTTTCCAACACCCGCACTTCCTTGAATGCCTATAATATATCCATTTGCTTTAGGAAATGATATGAGTTGTGCTAATACTCTAATTATTTGCTCTTTAGCAATTTTATGACCATATATCGTATTATCCATATTTTCTTTTATTTTATTTAAAAAAAAAGCAATCTTTTCATTCCCATCATCTATATTAACTGGTAGTTCATAATATTTATTGAAAGGTATATTATTTAAAGAATATAACCAATTATTCAATTTATTATATTCACTTGTACTTGGAGACATTTCATTTAAACTTGTTATTTTTGATATGATATTTTTTTTTGTTTTAATATTTATATTAAGATTTAAAATTTTAAATCTTAATGGAATATTAATGTTATCTTCATTGTTTTTAATAATGTCTTCATTAATTTTTATTAATTCCTTATTATCTTCAGATAAATTATCAAAATATTTTTTTTCTATATAATTATATTTATTATAAAAATCGTATTTTTTCTTTTTAATAAAATTATTTGGATTATTAAAAATTAAAAGAATTTTTTTTTTAATATTTTTTTTACGATTATTATAGTCATTTTCATCATTCTTATTAAAAAAACCTCCTCGTGGCGGTTCATTATTAATATCTATATTAGTTATTACTTCATTATCTTCGTCACATTTATCATTTTTACTTGTTGTATCATTCGAATCATAAGAATCGCTATCTGAAGCTTCTTCACTAGCAATAATGTATGTTGGGTCTGTATCACTATTATCACTATTCATTTATATTAATATAAAATAACATCATTTTATATAAATTTAATCATATTTTGATTCAAATTCTTTCCCCCAATATACATTTCTAGATCTTATTCTAACTATAGAATTGCTATATATTATATAATAACAAAACACAACTATTAATAATAATATTGTTATAAATATCATTATTTCTGCATATTGACCATTAATATATAAAAATATTGCTGACATACCTGTTAATATAAGCAATGTCATTAATAAAGATTTAATAAGTATAGAATATTTTAATGTTTCATATTTTAGTACATCAATATACATTATAGCACCTTCTTTTTCATATATCAATCTATCATCTAATTTACGCATATGTCTTTTTTCATTTTCTGTTAATTCTGTTAATTTATAATATGCTGAACCACTATTTGCTTGTCTTCTATATATTTCAAATTTAGAAAGTAAACCATATATATTATCTTGCATCTTATAAATATTCAGATAAGTATTTTTAATTTTTTCACTTATTTTATTATCTTGAAATTCAATTATTTTATCAAATGTTGCAATGTTATTTGTAGATGAATTTTTTTTAATAGTAAAAAAATCTTTAATTTTTTCATCTCTTGTTCCTAACTCAAAACTTTCAACACTTATTTTATTATCTATATATACGACACTTATAATAAAGTAAATCATAATTAACATTATTGAAATACCAAAACATACCATAACAATAAGTTTTTTTATACTATTATCCAATGGATAAAAGTTTATTCCAACTAAAACTAATAATATAATTATTGATATCGTTAAATATGAATAATATTGATTATACATTACATTATTTTTACTTTTATTCAAATCATATAATGTTTTATAATTTTTAATTTTTGATTCATTAATAGTTATATTTTGATTTATATTATTAATATTTCTCATATTATTATTAAAATTATTTTTATATTCAAGTGGTGTCTTTTTAATTATTTCAAGTTCATTTGGTTTTTTAAATAATAATTTATTACCATTAGATATTATTGTGTTATCATTAACTATATTATAATCGTTATAATTGCGAATATATATAATTTCTCCATAATTTAACACTTCTTTAATATTTTCTATATATATAGAAAATACAAGATTATCATTATCGTCATAATCTATATTTTTAATATTATAATTATTCGCATTTATTTTAATTGTATAATCACTAACTATTTTATATGCATTTGATTCTAAATTTAAAAAATTTTTTTTATCCGAATACTCACTATTATTTATAATAGACTTGGAGAGCATATATTTATTTTCAGTATCTAAATAAGATTGTTTAGCATTTGTTTTTTTTGATATTGTACTTTCAGTATAATAATTATTATCCGATGGAATAATTATTTTTTGTTTTTCTATATCGGCATTATCAAAATCCTTATTAAATAATATTTTATATAAAGTATCGTGTGAAGATTTAATAATGAATATTTTCTTTTCTATATCGTGTGCTTCTAATACAAAATTATTACCACCTGATAAAATATCTGATTTTGTTGTATTAGTACCACTATAATAATTCATAACAAGTTTATTTGTTAAGTTATTAACATGATTATATATTTCGTCATTAATTTTGTTAAATAAATTGTAGTGTATTGCTACTGATATAAAGTTACTATCAAAATTTACTTTGATTACATTACTGTTATCAACACCAGAAGGTAAATTATCATATGCGATATATAAAGGGCCTGTATCTACTATTTTACTCGCATCTAATTTCAATAAATCCACTTTATATCCTGCAATTGTACGCTCATCACTCGTTCCAGCACCGGCATATGTTTTATCTGTAAAATATGTTGTATAATATTCGTAATTTAAATAATTATTTCCTGATTTGTCATAATCGTATATTTCACTAAATATAACGTTTAATTTTCCATCAATTCCAGCTCCACCGATAGTTATCCTATCTGAAGTAATTGCGCTAGGGAATATACAATAATATTGTGTATTTAGTCTAACTTTACCATTATTAATAATATCATTTTCTAACATAGTGTTGAATAATTTATTACAGGAATATATAGAAGAATATATAGACAATTTATATATTTCAAGTTGTGCGATTAATGCTTCAACTTGTTCATTTCTTTTATCTAATTTTAAATGATAAATTAACTTCAAAAAATCATTAAAAATATATTTACAAATAATCTTATATTTTGAATCATTATTATTTGATATATTATTTTTTTCAATTATATATTTATCCTTAATACCTGCTGTACTACTATCCTTCAAAATTAAATCAATTTCATTACTATTAATACTTTTATTGATAAATATTCCTTTTAATATAACATTAGTAAAAGTATTATCGGTTTTAGTATATGAATTAATTTCATTTTCTGTTGAATTAGTATCAGAATATTTTTTATTATTTAAATTATGATATGTACAAAGGCTAGTTAATAATGGATTATTATCAAAATTTTTAATATATAATAATAGTGCGGATTCGTCTTTTAATTTACGTTCTCCTATATTACTTGCGTCTACATAATAACCGTGATTTTCATTATTATTTGTATTATTAGTGTTGATACAATTGGTTATTATAATTTTATTTATAACTTGCCCATCATTTTCAGGACTATCTATAAAATTTTTATAAGCGGATAAAATATCTAAAAATGTTTCAATTAATCTTAATGTACAAAATATATATTTAATTTTATTATCATCTTTATAGTATCTGTATTTTTTATCAGTATTAACACCGATTGTAGGAGTATCTCCATTATATTTAAAAAATAATTTTTGGTGTGCTATATATGAATTATTGTCACTTTCAACATTTTGAATATTATTAGAAATAATATTTTTATCGTTTTCACTAATAGTATCGCTTTTAATAAAGTTTAAAGTACTGGGATTATTAGTTGCTTTTAAATATTTATTTACATTATCATATCCTACACTATGTACTGTTCCACTCAATGAGTCCCGTAGTAATGAAATTATATAATTAAATTCAGAACTCGATGATATTTTTGTAGAAGTTCCCATTGCCGATAAACTACTTTCACCTATATTATTGAAAAAATATTTTGCGAATTCACTTGTATAATCATTAGCAAAATCATCTGTTTTAAATAAATTAGCTACAAATTTTGTTCTTTTTAGAAGTTCTTCTATTTTACGATTTTCATATGTTAATGACATTTGATTAATTGTTTATAATATCTTCTATATTTATATATATATTTATTTAAAAACAAGTTCTATAGTAAAACGAAATACCACTATTTTCATTATATCTAATAATTTTAACAATATCTCCTTGTTTTAAACCAAGCCATTTAGCGATAGGATCGCTATGTAATATTATAGGCATATATATTTTACTTTTAATCATATATTCTTTCATAAAATCTGTTATTTCAAATTTGATTTCACTTATTTTTGTATTTAAATCTTCGATTTCTTTTTCGAGTTTAATAATTTCTTTCGTCAATTCTTCTTTATCTTTAATTTTAGTTTTTTTAGTTCCCATATCATCTAATTCTTTTTTCTTACTTTTAATAGTATCCTCAATTTCCTTTATTTTATTTTTAAGCTCTTCTTTTTCCTTAATAGCGTTTTCTTCACTTAATTTAATATGTTTAGGAACATATTCGTGCTTAGTAGGATTAAACATAAGTTGTTTAACGTGAAAATACTGCAATTGCCCACCGTTCTTTTGAAAAAGTTTATCATATTTATTTAGCTGTGATATTATTGGATGTGAAATAGTATCATTATTGAAAATCAATATGATATTTTTCATATTTCCATATTTTGCTATAAAATTTTCAACATTAGCATCACATACCTTTAATTCATCTATTATCATTTTCCTTAATTTTTTAGTAAGTGCAAATATTACGGTTGTATTAGATGTCTGCAATTCAATTACATTTTTTTCATTTTCATAATCTTCTTTATCTATTGATAGTTCGTGTTCTTCAAAAATTGAAATATCATCTCCTCTCTCTACAAGCATTTCTTTTAAATTTTTGAGAATACTTTCAATATCCATTTTATTATAATAAATCTTCTTAATCTTATATTATAGTATATAAAAAAATCAATTTTTATTTATTTTTGTTTTCGTATAATTTTATTATTCTCGGGTCTATATAATTTTTTTTACATACACTAGATGTATTGTGTAGTTTTAACGATGTATCATTAATAGCTTTTTTTATAGCGTGTTTATCATCTTTGTATTTACGATAATATTTTATAAATAAATTATTAGCATTTAGTGTTCTTAAATCTTTTGTAGTTATTTTTAAATCATATTTATTATAAAAATTATCTAAGTATTTATTTACATCATTTGACGATACACATTTATCACCGTATTTAAATATATAATCTTCTGCGTCATCAAGATTTTCTATAACATTATAAATATAATCATAAATATATTTATTATTACATATAGCAACATTTCTAACATTTTTTTTACCTATAAAATCAATCTTAATTGTTTTATCGTTTAGAAATATGTGTTTTTTCTTTAATGTAGTTAAACCATATGAATTATATTCCTTTTCGTATTTTTTATTACCTATTCTAAATCCACAATCAATAATGAGTGTTATTATAATACTTATTATTTTATTTTTAATATCATTACCTAAGATGTCTTTCTTAATTTTATTTTTTAATTTTTTAAAATATTTAATAGATTTTTCTATTTTAATAAATTTAGAATTGTTTTGTTTTTCTATAAATTTAGGATTATAAATTACTTGTTTTCTATTTTTAGAATCATAACCATATGCTATTATTTTTTTTCCATTTAAAATAGTAACATTATCGTAAGCGGGTGGTATTTTTAAACTTTTATAAAAATTAATATCATTTTCATTTGTTATTTCTATATTTTTATTAAAATATTTAAATCCTGTTTTATAAGTACCTATTCTATTAATTTTCATTTTAATATTATCTTAAAATATAATGCGATAATATATAATTTTTACATATAAAATGATATAAACAAAAGGATATATAAATATCCATAAACTAAAATACTAAATAATGCCATCTAATAAGAAAGCAACTGGTACTAAAATCGTAAATGACGCTACTCTTAATATTCAAGCTACTCCGGTAACCCCAGTCAAAAATGAAAAACCAGATAAAAAAACTGCTTCTAAAAATGCTGCGACACCAGTTGTCAAAAAAGATGCCCCTCCTGCTGTAAATGCGGTTGACGTAACAACAGTTGCTGTCGATGTTCAATCATCTAATGTTGCTTCACCACAGGACAGTGTACTACAAAATATTATTGAGAAAGTAAATACTTTGTCATCGAATTTCAAAGAAATTCAAGGGATGTTGAAAATCTTATCTAAAGAATATGAAAAACAGCAAAAAATTATTGAAAAGGTACAAAAAAAGAGACAAAACGCTAAAAATTCCCCATCGGGATTTGCTAAACCAAATAAAATTTCAGATGAACTATGCGATTTTATTGGAGAACCACACGGAACCGAAAAATCACGAACAGATATTACCAGATATATCAATGCATACATTAAAGAACACAATTTAAATAAACCTGAAAATAAAAGATTTATCCTTCCTGACGATAAACTAAGAAAAATTCTAAATGTAAATGACAAAGATGAGATTAATTATTTTATTTTACAAAAACTTATCTCTCATCATTTTCCCCCATCAGCAAGTAAACTAGCTGCGGCAGCCGCAGTAAAATAATAATAACAAAAAATTGATATAAGATTATTTTTATATAAAACATCAACTACAAAGATGTCTTATAAAACATATACAAATACAGATAATGGTGCGGTGTCGTTAAAAACAACTAACAAAAATATTATAGATTATTTTATGCTTTTTGTAAGAGATTTAAATAAAACTGATAATTATAATTATTTAGAAAAATGTTGGAAAGATGACCCTAAAAAAACGGTAGCTATTATTTTCAATGGCAGAGATAGATTAAATGGAAAGAAGGAAAAAAAAATATCAAACCAAGCTATGATATGGTTAAAAAATAATAAACCTAATACATATTATGACAATATTATTACATATGTTAATAAATATGGATGTTGGAAAGATTTATTATATATATCATATCATAGTGATAATAAATATGAGCTTAAATTATTCGCCAAAAAATTATTAGATGATAAAATATTATTAGATAATAATGAAAATGTATCTTTATGTGCTAAATGGGCACCTACAGAAAATTGCAGATGTGATAAAAGAAGACATATGGCAAAAAAAATAGCAACTGAAATATATGGTATTGATGACAAAAGAAAAATGGAAAAATATCGTAAAAATTTAATTGTTCCTTTGAGAGAGAAAATTAATATTGTTGAAAAATTAATGTGTAATAACGAATGGGACAAGATTAAATACGAACAGGTACCCGGTATTGCTTCTAAAAAATTAATAAATGCTTTTATGAAACATGATAAAGAAAGATATCTTAAATATTTGTCAGATGTAAGATGTGGTAATAAGGAAATAAAAGTAACAGGAATATTGCCTCATGAATTAACTAAATATTATATTGAAAATAGATACACTAATGATGGTAATGATAATTACTGTGAAACTATAGAATTACAATGGAATACAATAATAGATAATGTTAAAAAGAATGGGGTATTGGCAAATTCTTTAGCAATTGTGGATTTATCAGGGTCTATGTTTAATGCGAGAAATGGAAGTATTCCCGCACAAGTTGCTACAGCATTAGGTATTCTTACTTCATTGTGTTGTGATGGAATATTCAAAAATAAATTTATTACATTTAGCGATTATCCTAAATTAGTTACTCTTAATATCTCACAAGATAAACCTTCATTATTGGACTATATTAAGAGTATGTTAAATATTGATTATGGATTTAGCACAGATTTCGTTAAATGTTGCGATTGTATCATTAGATATGGTATTGAAAATAATATTCCGGATTGCGAAATGCCTAAAAAACTATTTGTATTTACTGATATGCAATTTAATGAAGCAACTGATAGTGGAGATACAATTGAAACAATATATGATAATATTATAAATAAATTTAAATTATCGGGTTTTACAGCACCTAAATTTATATTTTGGAATCTTAACTCGCAATCTAATAATGCATTCCCAGTAAATTATGATACTGAGGGTACCGCTATCATATCTGGATTTTCAGAACAATTACTTAAAATTTTTATGAATTATGATGATTTTAATCCTAATATAATTGTAAATGAAATTTTAGAACCTTATGAAAAAAATGTAATAATATCTGATGATTAATATAATTTATATATCATCATTCATCTAAATTAATATTTTTTCTTTTTTTGCCAATTGAATCAGGAATATATGTTTTATATAGGAACTTGTAAATATCTGGTATATCTTCGTATTTTTCATACTTTTCAATAATAATAACTGAAGCTTTTTTAAATATATCTTCTTGATAATTCATATCTTAATATATATTAATTCTAATGTATTAATCAATTTTTGAGTACATAATTTTATTTTTCTATAGATTTTAATAATTTTCTAAAATTAAAAGATTTTAAAAGATTATGTACTCAAATTTTAATAACCTTATTTTCTAAATTTATTATATTACTAGAACATTTTTCTTTAAATTCAATGATATAATTAAATTCACAATTGTGATTTTTATAGAATAGATGTTTGTTACAGTAAAAATTTTTACATTTACATTTATTCGTTAATGTTTCCAATAATATTAAATTTTTATTACAGCAATCACATTTTTTAGCTTTATAATTAGATAATTCTTGTTTCTCTATTACTTTATCAAATTTTTTATTATTTAATTCCATACTTTAATATATATATTAATTCTTTAGATATTATGATTTTATATATTGGATAAAAATAAACATTTCAAATAATTTAATTGGAATAAGCAAGACCACCCATACCAGATAATATACGTAATACGTTGTAATTTACTGCGAATACATATATAGTTCCGTTAACTTCCGAAGATACATTTAATACTGCTGTATCAATACGAGACATATTTAAGGTTCCGCTCGGTTGATGTTCTTCTGGTTTAAGAGCAAACGAATAAACATTAATACCACTGTGATATACGTCAGGGGTATTTTCGTGATGTTGATATGGCTGTACTAATGAGAAATAATCGCCTTTACGGGTAGCAAATCTGTCATTACCGTTGAGCATTATCTTAGCTTGTAATGTATTATTTTTTGACGCAATGTACTCATTCATTGTATTATTAGGATTTGCTGACGTTGAACCATTCGCTGAAGAGAAATTATTCCAGAAAACTTGATGACCTGTTAAATTGTCGCGTTTTATTGCCCATATGAGTTCTTTGCATGGATGATTGAAATTCATACGGATGCTCTTCATGTTATCTATGGAGCTTGATTTATTAATGGTATCTGAACCTGTGAATTGTAATTGCTCAATTAAATATTCGTGGGATAATTGTGCAAAACGTCTGCGTTCATCAGTATCAAGGAAGATATAATCAACCCATAATGTAGCATCTAATAATGAAATATTTTTATTTTCGGCAAAAACATTTGGAGAAACGGAAGTTGTTGTTCCATACTGCTTGTTTCCATTTGAGCATATTTGCGCAGCAACAGTTTTTAAAGACTCGTCGTAGCATAAATTATTGTCATTATCATCTACTAAATTATCAGCTGTATCGTATTCAATATTAATTTTAACTTCATGATATTGAAGAGCGATTAATGGAAGTGCTAACCCTACATTTCGACAAAACCAGAATTCAAGAGGTACATATAATTCATATTCTTGCCCCTTTAATAACTTAGTACATAAATTACCTTTATTTGCTCCAACCATAGTATTGTAACCTTCGCGTTTTCCAACAGGTAATGATAATTCATTCCATATATATAACCATTCGGAGTAATGTTTATCTATACGTTGTCCTCCGATTTCTAGTTCTACATTCTTTAAAAGTTTTTGACCAAAATTTGGAACAAGCGCAACAGCAGAATTATCGACGGTATTATTATTTTTAATTCTTCCATTGAAGTAAATTCTATGGATTAAATCACCATTGCGGGTAATTTGAAAACTAGCACGAGAACCTAAAGAATTACTTCCTGTAGGAGTTTGTTGAATAGCTTCGATAGCGAAGTTAGTATGACGACGATATACAACTTTGAAAAAGGTAATTTGAGGATTACCAGTTAAATAAACATCCTGAGCACCATAAGCTACTAGTTGAAGAAGACCACCACCCATTTACGCTATATTCTTTATACTATTAGAGGAGAAAAAAAAAAGATGTATAATATACACAAACTAATATTATAAAGTAATAAAAAAATAAAATAGTTAAAATTTAATTTGAATAGGCAAGACCACCCATACCAGATAATATGCGTAATACGTTGTAATTTACAGCATATACATTTAATGAATAAACCATATTTGCGGTATCAGTGCCTAAATTTAATGATAAGTTTAATACAGCGGTATCTATGCGGGACATATTTAGAGTTCCACTTGGTTGATGTTCTTCGGGTTTTAATGCGAACGAATATACGTTAATACCTGAATTATTTGGAATATTTTCGTGATGTTGATAAGTTTGAATCATATTGAAATAAGAACCAGGTCTTTCTGAAAAGCGATCGTTTCCATTTAATACTAATTTAGCGGTTTTAGTAGTGTTATTTGAAGATATGGCACGTAAATTTCTATTTGCTGTTTCATTTTTAAGTGTATTATTTAATCCATTCATATCAGAAGATAGATTAGTATAGTTAAACCAATTTATATTATTTACTTCAATTCCGGAAGCATTTGTTTTATTAAAAGTTGTAAACCAATATAATTCCTTGCAAGGGTGGTTGAATGATAATTTTGGTTTTACTATATCACCTGAAACAGATTCAGAACCGGTGAATTGTAATTGTTCAATTAAATATTCATGTGATAATTGAGCAAAACGTCTGCGCTCATCAGTATCGAGGAAAATATAATCTACCCATAATGATGCTGAACCGAAAACTGTTGGTGCGGTTGATGTTGATTTACATTTATCAGCAGTTTGGAATAAAATATTTACTTTGACTTCGTGATATTGAAGAGCAATTAAAGGAAGTGCTAAACCTACATTACGGCAGAACCAAAATTCAAGAGGGATATATAATTGGTCTTTAATTACGCCACCATCTCCACCTACCATTTTTTTGTATCCGTCGCGTTTAGAAGTAGGTAATGATAATTCATTCCATATATACATCCAGTGTGAATATTGTTTATCTATTTTTTGACCACCTATTTCTAATTCTACATAATCAATTAAACGTAATCCAAAATATGGGCATAAATTAACTTCATTTTCAGACATATCAACAGATAAATACATTCTATGTATTAAATCACCATTTCTTGATATTTGGCAAGTTACGCGATTACCATATCCAGGATTTCCGTTAAAAGTTTGTTGAATAGCTTCGATAGCGAAGTTAGTATGACGACGATATACAACTTTGAAAAAGGTAATTTGAGGATTACCAGTTAAATAAACATCCTGAGCACCATAAGCTACTAGTTGAAGAAGA
>Ga0222714_10000123_pt1 | contig 92256 bp, 82 predicted proteins | sample C33_3DmetaG_FD_165048 | JGI IMG/M metagenome (GOLD analysis project Ga0222714, IMG submission 165048) | Estuarine water microbial communities from San Francisco Bay, California, United States - C33_3D | ecosystem: Environmental > Aquatic > Marine > Unclassified | place: USA: California...
TCTATATTGATCCTAAAATACCTCAACCGTGGGAAAGCTATTCCTTTCAAATTCGCTATCAAAATAGGCCCTTGGCAATTTCAGTTAGCCAGAAAAATGTGAAGATTACTAACTTAGGCAAAGAATTACTCAAGTGTCAGCTTAAAGGAATAGATATTGAAATATTGGCAGACGACACCTATACTTTAGAATTAAACCAAGCACAATGATGTTTAGAAATTTTTATTTTCTCATTATTTTTTTTCTAGGATATCAAAACTTAAATGGACAAATAAACCCTACCAACAGGCAAGTTGTACTGCAGGCCTATTGGTGGGATTATTGGAATTCAAATTTTCCAAACGGATGGGCAAACTATTTAACAGAATTGGCACCCCGACTTTCTGCTTTAGGAATAGATGCAATTTGGATTCCACCCAGTATAAAAAATTCAGGAACTAATAGTGTTGGCTATTCTCCTTTTGACCATTATGATCTTGGCGATAAATTTCAAAAAAATAGTACCAAAACCCGTTTAGGCGATAAAGATGAATTGCTGCGAATGGTCGCCGTTATGCATGCCAATGGAATTGATGTAATACAAGACGTAGTCTTGAATCATGTAAGTAGTGCTGGCAGCTCGAACGGATCGGGAGGGCAAGATCCTGCTGCTTTGGACGACGGACAAAATAACAGGTATAAAAATTTTCGTTATGTGAGTTTTAAAACACCCGCTAGTGCCGAAACAGCAAATAATTATCTTTCAAGAGAAGGGCGCTTTTCAAAGAATTGGCAAAATTTTTATCCCAACAATAATAATATTTGTTGCACAAATGACATCAATTCGCCTTATTGGGGGCCCGATATTTCTTATGAAAGCAATGCCAATGGGCTTTCTTCAAATGCCATCTACAACCCAATTCAGGGTTCAGATTACATGCGTTCAAATATGCGCAATTGGTTAATTTGGTATAAAAAACAAGTGGGTTTTGATGGTGTGCGTTTTGATGCAGTAAAACATTTCCCAACTTATGTTTCAGAAGACGTACTTTGGAATTTGCAATATGGAGCTCTATGGGCGAGCGGTGGCCCTGAAATGTTTGCAGTAGGTGAATGGGTCGGCAATTCAGCACAACTAGATGCATGGGCAGATGCAGTTCAGAATAGAGCTGGTACCTTCGATTTTAATTTGCGTTTTGCGCTTTCGGAAATGGTTGGAGGTAATGGTAATTATAATTTAGGATTTATCCCATCACAACAACAGCAAAATAGGCAGCGCACAGTCCCTTTTGTAAATAATCACGATACTTTTCGCCCTCAACTTTCTAGCCAAGGGAACTACACAGGTTGGAATACTGGCTCAGAATTAAGTTTGCATATCGAACCCAATGATCCAAGAAGTAGTATAGCACATGCCATTGTGATGGCCATTGACGGTGCACCGCAATTATTTTTTGAAGATTTATTCAATATTGGCTATAATTCTAATCGATTTACACATCAACCAACTGATTTACTGCAATTGCCAGTAAATAGCGATGTCGCTAATTTGCTTTGGTGTCATCAAAATTTACATTTTAAGGAGGGTGCATATTTTGTTAGATGGCAGGCTCCAGATGCTTTGGTAATAGAGCGCGAGGCAAAGGCATTGATCTGTGTAAATGATCAATGGAATCAATGGCAATATTTGAGTGGAGTGCAAACGAGTTGGCCTGATGGCACAGAATTAAAAGACTATTCAGGAGCAAATAGCAATGCGATTTTTGTGTATGGAGGAGGAAAGGTAGATATGGCTATTCCGCCATGTGATGGGAGTGCAAATTATGGCAGACGAGGTTATTGCGTATGGGGGCCTACAAATATAGATACCAATTATTTTCGACCGTCTAAAAACATTATACAAGAATGGGAAATGAACGATGACCTTGGAGATCGACATGCAAATTCATTGCAACAAGGTGGGAAATTGCCAAACAATAGTTTGGATTGTAGGGTAGTGGGAAGAATATACGCCCAACAAGGACAAGAAGTTCAGATAGAATGGTATCCAAGCGCGCCAAGTTTGCCTTTGACTTTATCAATCCTAGATAATAATTGTGTGTCAATCGATTCGCTTACGCTATCGGGAAATGGTGTTTATAATTTTGTGCCTACCTACAGCGGATGGCACACAATCAGAATTGGAAATGCAACCCAAACACAAGCAGCACAGCATTGTTGGGTGAAAGCAATTTACACGGCTCCTCAAGTTGTTCAAACTAATGAGATAAAAAATAAATGTGCCTGTAATTTTACAGATCCAAATGCGTCTTTATCACAATTCCAATCCATTCAAAATCTTATTGTTTATCCCAATCCAAATAATGGATCTTTCGAAATTGTTGGTGCAGAAGGTTTAAACATTAAGTCCTTGCAATTAATGGACATTTCAGGTGTTTGCCATCCCATAGAATATTCAATTTTGAATAATCGAATTATTCAGGTTAGTATCAATAAAAATTCAAAAGGTATTTATTGGCTAAAGCTTGAAACCGATAAAGGAAGCGTGGTAAAAATGATTTCAGTCCTCGATTGATTAATCCAAGCTCAATTGTCCTTTCGCATAGCTAAATAGACGTTTAATTTGGGCAACTTCACCTCTGAAATAGGCATCTTGTTGTTTAGGAATATAGCGTTTTTTGTGCTGACCAACTAAAATAATATTGATTAATTTTTTACCGAAATTATATGTTGGAATGTAATTTTGGTCAATAGGAGCTGCTTGTTCAAGACTTAAATGAAGGTCAGCGCGTAAGCCCATTTGTAACAATTGCTCGCGGACTTGCTCGGCGCGCAAAATAAATTTATAAAGCTGCTCAGGGTCTATTTTTTTTGACTTGGCAATGCGGTTTGCTTGAAAGTCAATATCTAAAAAGGCGCGCTCCAATTCATCAATTCCCATTGCCATGCCACAAAAATAGCTTAAATCTTTTCACAGAAGGCTAAAAATTCCACATTACCATCTCCTCCGAGAATTGGCGAATCTATGCTACCTATCCACTCGAGTTGATTACACAATGTCATTTTTCGAATTGAATCAATTAACTGAGGGTAAAGACTTGCATCTTTTACAACTCCCGCTTTATTTAATGCTCCAGGCCCAAGTTCAAATTGAGGCTTAATTAGTAAAACGACTTTTGCCCCTGATTTTAAGAAAGGAATTGCAAAAGGAAGTACCTTTTCTAATGAAATAAAAGAAACATCAACAACGATTCCGTCAATGGGTTCTTTAATTATTTTATCTGTTAGGTCTCTTGCATGGGTTTTCTCTAGATTGATAACACGCTCGTCATTGATTAATTTTTCGTGTAATTGATTCTGACCAACGTCAATGCAATAACACCGTTTAATCCCTCTACTTAACAAGACCTGAGTAAACCCTCCTGTACTTGCGCCCAAATCCATAAACACTTTATTAGAAACCTCTATATCCCAAAAATCCAGTGCAGCAAGAAGTTTGTATGCAGCGCGTGAAACCCAAGGAATTTCTTCAGCCATTAATTCAATTTGCGCTTCTATTGATACTTTCTTGCCGGGCTTAGCTATAAGTTTACCATTGACTTTAACCCCATATTTTCTTATCAATTCCTCGGCTCTCACTCGGGAACTTACTAATCGGCGAAGAAGTAATATCTTATCTAAGCGTTCCTCCATTATTCACTATATAGGTACAAGATTTTTTCGGGCCATCCTTCAATTTGAAGGTAAGTAGGTGATCCACTTGTTCTTTTTGTAGTTAATATTTGTACATCGCAATGAAGTTCAACAGGGAAGTTTAGTAATGTTTTCGCTTCTCTATTTTTAGGCCCAATTTCAATGAGTTTGCAGTGTCTGATTGGAGGAAATGATTTGGCAATTGATGTACTACCGACAAGTTGCATTTCCACTTTAGGAGTGCTAGTGCGGTATTGGATTTTTAATAAGTTGCCTTCGAGCAATACAGTATCAATTTGAATTGGGGCTTGTGCTTCTTCGAACAGAACATCATCTAGAAGAGCGATAGAATTTTGAATCATGGTTTCATTTGGGGTAGAATTGGTGTGCAATGTGCTAGCACAGGCAGCTAATAATATACAAGAGAGGATAAGATTAGTGAATTTCATGGCTTCTTTTTTACTTACTATAATCAAAATTAATACCATTTAGCTAAAGAGCCCTATTTTTGTACCCACATGAAGACCAAAACGCTTAAAAAGAACAAAGTCAATGTTGTCACACTAGGCTGTTCAAAAAATACTTTTGATTCTGAGGTGTTGATGGCACAATTAAAAGCAAATCAATTCGATGTTGAACATGAATCCATGAAAGATGATGCTCAGATAGTTATCATTAATACCTGTGGATTTATAGATAATGCGAAGCAAGAGTCTATTGATACCATTTTAAGATATGCAGAAGCAAAGCAAGATGGGTTAGTTGAAAAAGTGTATGTGACGGGATGTTTGTCCGAGCGCTATAGAGACGATTTAGAAAAGGAAATACCAGAGGTCGACGCCTATTTTGGTACTAGAGAATTACCCCGTTTGCTTAAAACCCTCAAGGCAGACTACAAGCAAGAACTAATCGGTGAACGCATATTAACAACACCTAGTCATTATGCATACCTAAAAATAGCAGAAGGTTGTGATCGCCCTTGTTCTTTCTGTGCGATACCATTAATGAGAGGTGGCCACAAGTCCACATCTATTGAAGATTTAGTCATACAGTCCAAAGGCTTAGTTAAAAATGGCGTGAAAGAGCTCATTCTAATTGCTCAGGATCTTACCTACTATGGTCTTGATTTGTATAAAAAAAGAGCCTTATCTGATTTATTGAAACATCTTTCTGATATTGAAGGTTTGGATTGGATTCGTTTGCACTATGCTTATCCGTCGGGATTTCCTATGGATGTGCTAGAGGTTATTGCTGAGCGTGATAATATTTGTAAATATCTTGATATGCCTTTGCAACATGGTTCATCAAAAATATTAAAGGCAATGCGCAGAGGAATCACGAGAGAAAAAACACAGGATCTTGTAGATAGTATTCGTTCAAGAATTCCAGATTTGGCCTTACGCACCACCTTAATTGCTGGTTATCCAGGAGAAACTGAGGCAGATTTTCAAGAAATGTACAACTTCGTTGAGCAAACTCGCTTTGATCGTTTAGGTATATTTACTTATTCACACGAAGAAAATACGCATGCTTATCAATTTGAAGACAATGTTTCAGATCAACTAAAAAAAGAGCGAGCAGATGCCATTATGGAATTGCAAAGTGGGATTTCCTTCGAGCTTAATCAGTCTAAGATTGGCAAGGAATATAAGGTTCTTTTTGATAGAGCCGAGGGAGATTATTTTATTGGACGTACTCAATACGATTCTCCAGAAGTGGATAATGAGGTGCTTGTAAAAAAAGCAGAAGGCTATGTTCGTTTGGGTGATTTTTCGCGTGTTAAAATTGTTAGTGCAGATCATTACGATTTGTACGGTTCAATAATTGTTTGATGTTTAAGTTTACTTTAATTGCCATTCTGTGTAGTTTGATTTTTGCTTGCGGTAGAGAAAATAAAATCCGCAATACACAATTTGATATACTTGAGAAAAGCGCAACAGCCAAGCAAATTAAATACAGCTATCTTGACATAAACGGTGCTATTACTTCTATTAATTATCCAAACTTTGGGACACATCCATTTTCTAGAGTAATGGACAAATTAATAAAATTAGATACCACGGGGGTATTTTGCATTGAACAACGTCAAGTTAAAATTCAATACAAGGTTTTATGGGCCACTGAAAATGTTTTGAGTTTGGATCAAGAAGTTTGGATGGATTGCCCAATGTCTCAGATGCCGCGAAAAACTGTTATACATTTGCTTTTTACCCGTCGTGAAAATCAAATTGCCCGGATTCAATTACAGGGGTCTATAGGTCTTCTCAAAGAAATAAATGCAGCACTCCGAAAGCGTCGGGCTCCTTATTGCAGTGCTCCAAAAATTGAAGAAGTAATTCCTATAGTGCGTGGGGGTCGAATTGAGGTAACTCCGCACTATGCAAGTTCACTATGCGACACAACTTTTTGTAGAAAAGGAATTGTTAGGTCTGACCTTCGGATAACTAAAAATCAACGCTTTATAGACTTGAATTAATCCGGTTTTTAGCGCTTCTTTCTTTTTTTAGAAAAGCTTATCTTTGAGGACATTTTCAAATAATATTTATATGGGATTACTCGACAATAAAGTAGTACTTATTACAGGAGCATCACGAGGAATTGGTAAATCTATAGCGGAAACATGTGTAAAACAAGGGGCTATTGTTGCATTTACATATTTATCCTCAGAAGAAAAAGCGCGAGCGCTTGAGTCAGAATTAACTGCTAATGGAGGCATTGCCAAGGGCTTTCGTTCGGATGCTTCAAAATTTGATGAAGCGCAATCTTTAGTTGATCAAGTTGTTGAGTCTTTTGGAACGGTTGATGTCTTAGTAAATAATGCAGGTATTACGCGTGATACACTTTTGATGCGCATGACTGAAGAGCAATGGGATGAGGTAATCACTACAAACTTGAAATCTGCTTTTAACCTGACCAAAGCAGTTCAAAAGCCAATGTTAAAAGCCAGAATGGGTTCTATTATTAATATGAGTTCTGTAGTTGGCGTAAAAGGAAATGCAGGGCAATCAAATTATGCAGCTTCAAAGGCAGGTTTGATTGGATTTACTAAGTCAATTGCTGCCGAATTAGGTTCGAGAAATATTCGTTGTAATGCAATCGCTCCAGGATTTATTGAAACTGAAATGACAGAAGTTTTAGATCAAGATGTTGTGGCTTCTTGGCGAAATAGTATTCCTTTAAAGAGAGGTGGGCAGCCAGAAGATGTGGCAAATGCCACGGTTTTTTTAGCTTCTGATTTATCGGCCTATATTACTGGTCAAACACTCCATGTATGTGGGGGTATGTTGATGTAAAATGAACGAAATTCGCCCTAGACGCAATAGAAAGCATAGCGCCATTCGCCAAATGGTAGAAGAAACTCAATTGGGTTCGCAGCATTTAATTTATCCTATTTTTTTGAAGGATGGGAAAAATATTAAGCAAGAAGTAGCTTCTTTGCCAAATAATTTCAGGTGGTCCTTGGATTTATTGTTGCCTGAAATTGAATCATGTTTGGAACTTGGCATAAAAACTTTTGATATTTTTCCAGCTATAGACGAGACATTAAAGGATAAGGTGGCAAGTTATAGTTTTGCTTCAGATAATTTTTATTTAGATGCAATTAGACAAATCAAAGAAAGGTTTGCAGAGGCTATAATAATGACTGATGTTGCCATGGATCCATATTCATCAGATGGTCATGATGGCTTGGTTGAAAATGGAATTATATTAAACGATGAAACACTGCCTATTTTAGCGAAGATGGCAATTGCCCAAGCCCAAGCGGGGGCTGATATTATTGGGCCTTCTGATATGATGGATGGTCGCGTTGGTTTTATTCGGGAAGCTTTGGATAATTCAGGTTTTGAGGAAGTTTCTATTATGTCCTATACGGCAAAATATGCAAGTGCTTTTTATGGTCCATTTAGAGACGCATTGAATTCAGCACCCAAAATGGGAGATAAAAAAACCTATCAAATGAATCCAGCAAATAAGCGAGAGGCTTTGCTTGAGGCTCAATTGGATTTTGAAGAAGGAGCAGATATGCTGATGGTAAAGCCAGCGCTTTGTTATTTAGATGTGATTGCCTTGCTTAAAGAAAATTTCCCCATCCCAATTACAGCATATAACGTAAGTGGTGAGTGTGCCATGGTGTATGCTGCTGCTCAAAAAGGATGGATTGATTATCAAAGGGTCGTTTCGGAGATGCTACTTAGTATCCGTAGGGCAGGTGCCTCAGCAATACTAACTTATTTTGCAAAAGATTTCGCCCAATTCACGCGATAAAAATATGATTTATGTCCATTGAACTCTCTTCAAATTTTCTGAGTTATGAGCAATTTGAAAGTCTATTACAAAGCAACGAGCTGCTCGTTTTATCAGATGAATTAAAATCTAAGATACGAGCATGCCGGAACTATTTGGATGAGAAAGTAAATGATAACACTCAATTGATTTATGGCATAAACACTGGTTTTGGTTCATTATGTGATACGGCAATAGATGGGGCAGATCTTGAAACTTTGCAGCGAAATCTCGTTTGTTCACATGCTTGTGGAATGGGTGAGGAGGTGCCCCAAGCAATTGTGCGGCGCATGCTGTTGCTAAAAGTTTTAGGGCTTTCTAAAGGCGCATCGGGTGTGCAATTAGAAACAGTAGAACGTTTACTTTTTTATTATAATAATGCCATTTATCCGGTTGTTTATCAGCAAGGCAGTTTAGGTGCTTCAGGAGATTTAGCGCCCTTGGCACATTTGAGTTTGCCTTTGTTAGGTGAGGGTGAAGTTTATTTTGATAATCAAAGACTTAGTGGTAATGAATTAAATAAAAAGTTTAATTTAAAACCAATTGTTTTAAAGTCTAAAGAAGGTCTTGCTTTACTTAATGGCACACAGTTTATGTCTGCCTATGCGACATTCGCCTTAGATTGGTCTTATCGACTTTTCGACGGATTCAATCAAGTTGCTGCCTTATCATTAGAGGCTTATGATGCGCGCATTGAGCCTTTTGGAGCTAGAGTGAATGAAATACGAAATCAATTGGGTCAAGTTAAAGTGGCCACTTGGTTTAGAGAACATCTTAAGGGCAGCGAAATTATGTCTCAATCAAAGTCCCATGTTCAAGATCCATATTCATTTCGTTGTATTCCACAAGTGCATGGTGCCAGTCTGGATACTTTGAATTATGCCGTGCAAATAATTACGCGTGAAATTAATGCTGTAACAGACAATCCAACTGTTTTTGTAGACGAGAATAATGTTGTTTCAGCCGGCAATTTTCATGGGCAGCCTTTGGCTTATATTTTAGATTTCTTGGGAATAGCTATGGCAGAAATGGGGAGTATTTCAGAGCGAAGAACGTATAAATTAATTTCTGGAAGTAGAGGATTACCAGCATTTTTAGTAAAAAATCCGGGCCTAAATTCAGGGTTAATGATTACTCAATATACATGTGCCTCGATTGTGAGTCAAAACAAACAATTGTGCACACCGGCTTCCATCGATAGTATTGATAGCAGTAATGGACAAGAAGATCACGTTAGTATGGGTGCAAACGCAGCCACTAAATTGTATCGTATTTTAGATAATTGCCAAAAAATTCTTGCCATAGAATTAATGCATGCATCACAGGCTTTGGAATTCAGAAGGCCTTTGCAAGCTTCGGTTTGGTCAGAGTCACTATATTCGGCCTATCGCCAAGAAGTCCCTGCTTTAGATTCCGATCGTATTTTGGCTACAGATTTGGCTAAAAGTGTTTCATTTATTCAAGAATTAATAAAGCATGAGTAATTCAGGGTTTTTGAATCAAGATTTAGAACCAAAAAAAAGTCGTCCAAAGTTTTTATTAGTCTTGGTAGTTCTTTCTACAATAAATATTGTTTTTAGTACCATAGGAACTTTAGGTGCAGTTTTTGGTGTAAAGCCTGATCAACAACTAATCGACAAACTTGAAAAGGATTTTGCCACTATGCGTGAACAATTTAGTGCAATAGGTGGTGATCAATTCATTGGATTAATCAATCAAATGGAAGAGATGGCAATGAATTTATTTGACCACTTTCAAAGTTATAACACCTTACAGCTATTGTTTTTGATCTTAGGTTTATATGGTGTTAGACTGATGTATCTTGCAAAAAGATTGGGCTTCCATTTTTACATTTTGTATTGTTTAGGCTTGCTGCTCATGCCATATTTATTCAATCCTTTTTCAACGGTACCTGTCATTTTTACAATCTTTGGGATTTTGTATAGCGGATTATGGGTGTTCCTATATAGTAGAAATTTGCATTGGATGAAAGACTAAAATATTTTTCCCGGGTTGAGTATACCTTTTGGATCAAAAATAGATTTTATTCCACGCATCAAATCGAGTCCTTTAGTGTCAAATGCAATATCCATGTATGGCTTTTGCACTAAGCCAATGCCATGTTCTCCAGATATAGTTCCTCCCATTTGAACAACAGCAGTAAAAAGCGCTCGAATTGCTACTGAAAGTTCTTTGTTCCAAAAATCATCACTTAGATCGCCCTTAATAATATTTACATGAAGATTTCCGTCACCGGCGTGTCCGTAACAAACAGTTTCAAAACCAAATTGCTCACCTATTTTTTTAATTGTTTGCAATAAGCGCGGTAATTCAAATCTCGGAACCACCGTATCTTCTTCTTTATAAACGGATTGCACTTTTACAGCTTCACCAACCTTTCGCCTCAAATTCCAGAGGGTGTTTTTTTGTGCCTCGGATTCGGCAAATAAAATTTCGTCGGTTTCAAACTGTTCCAAAACGCCCATAATAGCCTCACAGTCTTTAATTAATTGCTCGGCATCAAATCCATCCACTTCTATAAGCAAATGAGCAGCATGGGTCTTTTTAATCTCAATCGAGTAATCTTCTGTAAACAATTGTGCCCATTTGAGTGCATTATGCTCCATAAATTCCATGCCACTTGGCGTAATACCTTGATTGAAAATTGATGCCACCGCTTCACATGCACTTGTTGCATCAAAGAATGGTACAAGCATCAGCATGGTGTGTGTAGGATGAGGGATAAGCTTTAAAACTATTTTTGTAACCACGGCCAGTGTTCCTTCTGATCCGACAATAAGTTGGGTTAGATTGTAACCTGTTGCATTTTTAAGCACGTTTGCTCCAGTCCACATGATGGTGCCATCGGGTAAAACAATTTCAAGATTTAACACGTAATCTTTTGTGACGCCATATTTTACTGCTTTCGGTCCACCGGAGTTTTCGGCAATGTTCCCTCCAATAAAGCAAGATCCTTTGCTTGCTGGATCTGGAGGATAGAATAGTCCTTTTTCCTTTACAGCATTTTGAAGAATTTCTGTAATTACACCAGGTTCAGTAGTCACTTGGGAATTCTTTTGATCAATTTCTATGATTTTATTTAGTTTTTCACAACTGAGCAATACACCGCCATAAATTGGTAAACTGCCGCCGCTTAATCCTGTTCTTGCACCAGCAGGAGTAACGCAAATTTGGTGCTTATTGCAATGAGCGAGAATTTCTGATACTTCATTAGTTGTCTGAGGAAATAAGACCACATGAGGGGTGAATTTTAAATCTTCTGTGTGGTCATGGTTATAAGCCTCGCGGGTTTGAATATCATCCTTGCATCTATCGCCAAGGATGGATTTAAAAAAGGAGAGGTCTTCTTGGTTAATTTGATGATACATGCGTTAATCAATTTTTTTTGCTCCAATAAAAAATATATCAAAAGAGTTGAATGGAATGATCGCCTTAGATGGAATTTTCCCATAGAGCCAACTATGGAATTTTGAAGATTTTTTATTGAGAATGAAAAGGGCATAATAAATGAGCCCCATTGATCTATGAATTGTTGGGTATTTAATAAAAATGGGTTCAAATCCATGCTGCCTTAGCAACCTATAAATAGATTTTTTTGTAAAGTAATGCAAGTGGGTAGGAGGGTGTATCATGCGCCATTTCTTGCCTTGAATCCTTGACATCAAGGATCCAAAATCTCCAGTTGTCAAATAAATCATGGCCCCTTTATTACATTGAGTATTGGCTTTTTTTAAAAATGCACTTGGATCGGAAAGATGTTCTATAACATCCCACATAAAAATTGCATCTACCTTTTTTTGGGATGCCGTTTCTAAAAAATTATTGGCAGAGAAATTCGGGCCATAATTCGCTGTGGCATAATCAATTGCGTCTGCAGAAATATCGAATCCCTGATAGTTTATGTTTGGAAATACTTCTTGGAGATTTTGATAAAAAAAACCATAGGCACAACCGATTTCAATTGCACTTTGAAGATTTGGATTTTGACTAACTATTTTTTTTAATCTTTTTTTAAAATTAAGTTGAAGAATTTCCTTGTCCGCTAAATAATCTGCATATTCTTCACCTTTGAAATAATTTGAGGCATAAAGATTTTGCAAGAATTCATGGTCGAGTTTGAGATTTGCCCAACCATGTTGACAACTACTGCATTTAATTAAGGTGTCTTCAAAAATGGCTTTGGTATCCTTAGAATGGCAAATTGGACAATTGTTTTCTTCCATAAATACGAACATAACTATAATTGGTGAATTCTTGTCGTCGGTACATTTTATTTATATTTGAATAGAAAATATTGAGAATGTCCGAAGATGTATATTTAATCGATGGAATCCGAAGCCCAATAGGTAATTTTGGAGGAAGTTTGGCCACATTACGTGCCGATGATTTAGCAGCAATTATTTTAAAAGAATTGCTTCAACGAAATCCTCAAATAGATCCCTATGCCATAGAAGATGTCTTATTGGGTTGTGCCAATCAGGCTGGTGAAGACAACAGAAATATTGCGCGAATGGCTTCTTTATTAGCAGGCTTACCCTTTGAGGTGCCAGGTGAAACAGTCAATCGACTTTGTGCATCGGGTTTGGCTTCTGCTATAAATGCAACGCGTGCTTTGCGCTGCGGCGAAGGAAATTTCTACATTGCAGGAGGAATTGAACATATGACGCGTGGCCCATGGGTTATTTCAAAAACTTCTACAGCCTTTGGCCGTGATGCAAACATGTATGATTCGAGTTTTGGTTGGCGTTTTATTAATCCAAAGATGGAAGCCGCTTATGGTGTGGATAGCATGGGCATGACGGCAGAAAATCTGGCAGAGAAATTTAAGATATCTCGTTTGGATCAAGACGCGTTTGCATGTTGGAGTCAAGAAAAAACACAGGCAGCAAAACTTGCCGGTTTCTACGATGATGAAATCGTGCCCATTGCCATTGCCCAAAAAAGGGGGGATGCCCTTGTTTTTAGTGAAGATGAGTTTGCACGCCCAAATACCACGCTAGAGACTTTATCTAAATTGCGCCCAGCCTTTAGAAATGACGGCACAGTAACCGCAGGCAATGCTTCTGGCCTTAATGATGGAGCCGCTGCTCTTCTACTTGCAAATACATCTGGTCTAGCGCAGTTTAATTTAAAACCAATGGCCAGAATTGTTTCTTCTGCTGTTTGTGGCGTAGAACCTCGAATAATGGGAATTGGTCCGGTTGAGGCCAGTCTCAAAGCTTTAAAACGAGCCCAGCTTTCACTTGACGACATGGATGTGATTGAAATAAATGAAGCCTTTGCTGCCCAAGTTTTAGCTTGCACACGTTCTTTAGGTCTTGCAGATCGCGATCTAAGATTAAATCCTAATGGTGGCGCCATATCTATTGGTCATCCGTTGGGAATGTCTGGGGCAAGATTGCTATTAACTGCCGCCCGACAATTAAAACGTAGTAATAAACGTTTTGCATTAGTTTCAATGTGTATAGGGGTAGGTCAGGGCTATGCTGCAATTATAGAAAATGTATAAAATGCGTTACGTTTATCTAATGATACTCTGCATGCTCATGGTGGCATGTAAAAAAGAAGCTACACGTTGGCAAACAGATTGGCTTGTTCCAATTGTCGAGGATACACTTAGTTTAAATCATTTATATAACGATTCTACGCTAAGCCTTAATGCAAGTCAAATTGAGATTAATTTAACACGTGAATTATTAAATCTAGGTCTTTCAGAATTAATCGAAATTCCCGATACAACAATTTCGCAATCCTTTCAATCAAATTTTACGATCTCAAATGTATCGCCAGGATTTGTTTTCGTGAACAGTCTAAAAACTCACCAATTCGACCTTTTAGACATTCAACTCAAAAAAGTGCGTGTTAAAACCGGTCAAATTGATTTAAAAGTTTTCAATCCACTAAATACAGCAGTAATATACACTATTGAATTCCCCTCAGTGAGTCTGAATGGTCAATCTTTTAATCAAAGTTTCACAGTTGCCTCTGGAAGCGTTCAGAATCCTACTGTTTCCTCGCAAATCATTGATTTAAGTGGTTATGACATTGCCTTAGGTGGAACCCAAGATATGGAGTTTAATAAAATTCAGTCAAAGCTCACACTTCAAACTGACCCCAATGGCCCGAGTGTATCTATTTTTAATAATCAAAATTTTCATTTTGAAGCTAGCTTTGAAAATTTAACATTTGATTTTGCCAAAGGATATTTTGGGTCGAGCACAATTTTCCAGAGCAGTCAATTTAACATTCCATATTTAAATAAGATTTCAGATGGATCTCTATCATTGCCTGATATGCAACTCTCGTTTGAAGTTGAAAATGGATTTAAAATGGGCCTTCGCGCTCAAATTGAACAGCTCAGTACAACCAATAATCAGGGTCAAATGGTTTCATTAATTGCGCCGAGTATAGGGCCAAGCATGTTTTTGGCAGGCGCATCTGGAAGTTTTAATTCTTTGCAGCCCAGTCATTTGGACATAGAATTCAATAATAACAATTCGAACATTCAAGACTACATTGAAAATTTAGGAGCTTTACAACAAATAAGCTATCAATTACAACCCAATCCTTGGGGGAATGTAAATGCCGGGCATGATGAGGCTTTTGCCAACAGTCGATTAAAGGTAAAGGTTCATGCCCAAATGCCATTGTCTTTGTGTGCAGATGGACTTTCTTTACAAGATACCTTTAATATTAATCTTTCACAAGATTTTAATAAAACTCACATCAGCAGTGGAAACATTATTCTCGAGGCTACCAATGCCTTTCCATTGGCTTGTGATTTGATTTTGTACTTTTTAAAAGACGGCCAAATTTGGCATACCTTAGTTGCCGATGCCCAGATTGCATCTGCTGCCTTAGGACAAATAGACCCAATAGATGGATTGTTAAAAAAGAATAGTAAAATAAATATATCGTTGCCTGATCAAATAGTTGCTGATCTTAAGGATTTAAATCAACTTATTGTAAGGGCCACATTGGCAACAACAGATCCCAACACTGGCTTAGCGATTTGGCAACAAGTACAAGCCAATGCTTTTCTAGCTTTACAAATGAAGCTTCGGCTTAAAACTCAAATGATGCCCTAATGCACCGCGTACTTTTGTATTTTTTATTTTGTCATGGCCTGGTCTTCTCTCAACAGAGCGTTGAGTTTGAAGGTTTTGGTGCATATAATAGTACAGGAATTCATCGAGACATCCCTTCGGCATTTTTTTATGGTGGTTTTATTGATTCTTTGTCGATTGAAAAGTCATTGATAAAGCTCAAGGAGCGCAATTTATTTGGGATGCAAACAGGGGGCAATATTTTATGGAAAAGCAATATAGGTCTTTGTAAGGATAGCAGTAAAAGATTTGCAGACTTTAATTGGGTGTTGGGAGCTGGCACACAACAATATGTTGGCATGCAATTTTCTAAAGATGCGTTTGGTTTGTTATTTCAAGGGGGGTATCCTTATATTGGTGACACCATGGCATTAAGCGGTTTAAGATTGGAATCAACTTCTTTTTCGAAGTTGGGTATTGGCATGGTTAATAAGCATACTTTATCTTCTATTATCATCAACTTGGTTCGAATTCAAAATCAAATCAGCGCAAAAACAAATCATTCATATTGGTATCAAGATGAGCAAAGTGCCGCTATAAATCTTGAATTAAATGGTGAAGCGAATTTTGGAAAACCTTCCAATTCTTTTGGAGTTGCCATCGATTTGGATTATCGTTTTGGCTCTATGCAAGAGGAGCAAAACGAACAGCAATTTCAATTAATCGTGCAAAACTTTGGTATAGCCAGAAATTTTGCTTACCAAAAATATGTCCTAGACGGGCCCCTGCAATTTTCTGGCCTTTCGATTATGGACTTGCAAAATAATAATTTAGATACCTTGGCGCAAGATTTCCTAGACACCTTGGGTTTTCAAAAAATTAGCCAAAATGGTTGGGTAATTTTGCCAACAACAGTGCATCTTGCTAAAATTATTGATTGGCACGCGAGTGCTAGGATTCAAGGATATTATGGGGCTCAATTTTTGTTTCGTCAAACCTATACGCCATTGGTATATGCTGGATCACATATTAAAATCACTGATTGGTGGCAGGCTGGTGTGGGGTTGGCCTATGGCGGTTTTGGTGGACTTAGGGTACAGTCATATTCTACACTAAGGTTTAAAACCACACAATTGATAATTCGGTCTGATAATGTTGCTTTTCAAAATGGAGCTTCAATCATTTTACAATTAAAATGCGAATTCTAAAAATACTTGTTTTATTGGTTCCTGTCCTCAATATTGTGGCCCAATCGCGATTTTACAAATTGTATTCGGGAACGGGTTTTGATAGAGGTGAAGATATTATAGAACTTCCAGATTCGTCTTTTTTGGTTGCTGGTACTAGCGGAAGTTGGGAAGATAATGCACAAGGGTTTTTAATGAAATTGGATTCCCTCGGGAATTATCAATGGAGTCATGCATACGGTGCAGAAGAGGCCGAAGAAATTAAGCGTGTATTTTATCGACCGGGACTTGGTTATTATCTGGCAGGAATGTCTAGTTCTTGGAATCCAAGTAACTATGATCCTATGCTGATTTTTACTGATCTCTCGGGTAATCAACAATGGATAAAGACATATGAAAGTCCAGATTGGGAGCGCATTAATGACGGCGTACAAACCTTAGATACAGGTTTAATATTAGTTGGAGAGCGCCAACCGGTTCTTGGAACTGCTTCACAGGTCTTGGTGATGCGATTGGACAAGAATGGAGATACCATCTGGACTCAATCATTCGGCACCGAAGGTGCAGATTGTGCCAATAGTATAATTCGCCTTAGCGATACAACATATGCTATTGGTGGTAAGTGGTTTGTCTCTGATTCGAGTGCCACAAAGGGGTTTGTTGCATTAATACATGAGGATGGCCAACTAATTTGGCTCGATACTTTGGGGCACTTAAGTGGGGATTTTGAAGTGCTCGACATCACTAAGAATTTATATGGAATACAATTTGCAGGCTATCATTTAAATCAAACATCTGACTATGACAAGTTTAGTGGATCGATCGATTTAGATGGTATTATTTTAACGCAAGTTGCTCCTTTTGATGGTCTTAATTCTGATGAAATTATTCAACAACTAGCCTATATTGCGCAGCAAGATGTAACAATTTTGGGCATTCAAGAACTTAATGACTTTACATTCGACCAACCCTATGACTTGTATTTTGGATATGGAGATGCATACTTCGGTTATTGGTTAACTGGTTGGCCTTCTACGACAATTCTAAACCAAGGAAATGATCAAGTAGGTAATATTTGTGCAACCATGGATGGTGGTTTTGCAGCCGTGGGAATGAATTCTGTCATAGTGGATGGTCAAAATCAGCTCAACGGTGGCAGCAATGTATTTGTCCTGAAATTAAATGGCGATGGTTCGGCGTATATACAAACTGATACAGTATTCACAACACAGCAACTTGTTGGTTTAAAACCAATTTTCAATGGAAGTGGAATTCGTTATTTTCCAAATCCTAGTTCCCATTTTATACATTTTCAATGGGATGGAAATGAACAAAAGCAAGTGTCTTTATACGATTGCCAAGGGAATATAATTTTTTACAAATACCTTGCATCAGATCAATCTATAGATGTGTCTTTTTGGTCAAATGGTCTGTATTTGTTGCGGATAGATGGTAAATCCTATCCGATAATAAAAAACTAAAGGCGCTTTCTTCGTGACTTTTCTTTTATAATAAGAGCCAATTCGCGACTGGTTTGTCCGCCCACCGATGTATTTTCATCTGCTCTCCTTAGTAAATAAGGAAGGACTTCATTCACTGGTCCAAATGGCACATATTTTGCCACTTGATAACCGGCATCGGATAAATTATAAGATATATGATCTGACATGCCTAGTAATTGGGCAAAGTAGAAATCTTTATTTTGAGATGCAATAGAATTGAGCTGCATTAAATTGACCATGTGCAATGAACTTTGTTCGTTGTGTGTTCCAGCACAAACACAAAAAACTTCCTTGTGGTTTATTAAAAATTCTAATGCCAAATCAAAGTCTTTGTCCGTACTTGCTTTATTAGGCTGAATAGGTGAAGGATATCCTTTTGATTGTGCGCGTGCCCTTTCTTTTTCCATGTAGGCTCCTCTAACCAATTTTACACCATAAAAAATTCCAGCCTCACGTGCCCTAATCAATTCGTTGTGTAAAAATTCCAAACGGTCGTGACGGTACATCTGAACGGTGTTGTAAACAATACACTGCTTACTATTGTATTTACACATCATTTCAAAACACCATTGATCTATAGCTGTTTGTATCCAAGTTTCCTCAGCGTCTATAAATAATCGCGTGTTACATGTTGCAGCTGCTTTGCAAATTCTATCAATGCGGTCTTTAATAGCCTCTATACCTGCCAATTGTACATCGCTAAAAGCATTAAAATGATTTGAAGATCTTTGGGCTCGAATTTGATTTGAAACCAATTCAAGCAATTCGTGTTGTGCAATTCCAGTTATTTTAAAAACTGCAAAAGGAATTCTCGGATCGTTTGCCGCACGTTCAATGGTTTGTATAATGATTTGTGTAGTATGTTCCAAATCTTCCTCTTTGGTTTTTCCTTCTACAGAATAATCAAGTATGGTTCCGATGCCGTATTTATCTAAATTTTCAATGGTTGAATCACATTCTTGGATATTCTCCCCACCACAAAATTGTTTAAAAATAGTGCTCTTTATAATTCCTTTTATTGGCAGCCTCATTTTAAGAGAGAAGGGTGTTAGCCACTTACCAATTTTAACAATCGCTGGCGCACCAATTATTTTAAAAAGAAAATAAGCGCGTTGAAGGTCTTTTTTATTTTTTGAACGAAAAGCTATTTCGGTGTTGTCAAAAGAAATCATGCCTCAAAATTAAGTGCTTTTCGTAAATTTGAACCATGGGTGAGGTTTCTTTTTCTTATCAGCAGTTTGGTATCGAAATAGGCCATTTAGAATCCACGTCATTTTCAGGAATTCTTCAGAGCTATAGCAACTCAAAAATAGCCATCCTAACAGATGAAAATACCCATAAACATTGCTTGGATTTTTTAATTACAGGTTTTCAAGGGCTAAATAGCGCCGAAATAATTGTAGTGCCTGCTTTGGAAGAAAGTAAAGATCTAGATATTTGTGTCTATATATTAGAAACCTTAAGCGAAGCAGGATTTGGACGTAAAGATTTGTTAATTAATCTCGGTGGTGGAATGATCACTGATTTAGGTGGTTTTGTTGCATCTATATATAAAAGGGGTATGCCATTTATTCAAATCCCAACGAGTTTATTGGCAATGGTTGATGCTTCAATTGGATCGAAGACAGGAATCAATTTTATGGGTTTAAAAAATCAACTTGGTACTTTTTCATCTGCCCGAAATACTTACATTGATAAGAAATGGCTCCAAACATTACCCACTTGCCAATGGAACAATGGTTTTGCTGAAATACTAAAAAATGCGCTCATTGCTGATGAAAAATTTTGGACAACCCTTATGGAAATTAGCAATTTAAAAGAGCAGCTCAATGATTCGGTTATCCAAAAGGCAATTGATATAAAATGTGAGATTGTAAGACAAGATCCCAAAGAACTTGGATTAAGGAAAATATTAAATTTTGGACACACAATTGGTCATGCTCTTGAGTCCTATTATTTTAATTCAAAGATGCCACTTTCGCATGGTCATGCCGTTGCAATTGGGATACTTGTCGAAAGTGAGATTTCTTTAATTAAACTAGGCTTACCAAAATTTGAATTTGAACAAATAAAAAAAGTAATTCTCAAAAATTATTCATTGCAAATTCCCGATGATTATTTGGCGATTTGGCAACTTATGCAACACGATAAAAAGAACGATTTAGGAAAAGTTAAAATGAGTTTGTTATCTCGAATTGGTTCATGCGCTTTTGATCAAATCGTTGATCTCGAAGAATTTAAAATGGCTTTCGAAAAAAGTGTAGAATTAATACGCTAATAAAAGAAGTGTAATAAAAAAGGCCTCTTTTGGAGGCCTTTTTTATTCGCTATACAATTGGTATTATTTGACAATAGTCATTTCATCTACTATGTGTTTCGCCCCAGCATACTTATCAATGATAAATAATACATATCGGATATCAACATTGATTGTTTTTTGAAGTTTATCATCGAATATGACATCTCCTGCCATTGCCTCGATATTTCCATCAAAAGCTAATCCAATGAGTTCACCTTTACCATTGAGAACTGGAGATCCTGAATTCCCTCCAGTAATATCATTATTGGTTAAGAAATTTACAGGCATGTAGCCAGCTTTGTCTGCGTAAGGGCCAAAATCTTTTGCTTTATTCAGCTCTATAAGACGCTGTGGTAAATCAAATTCTTCATCATTTGGCTTGTATTTATTGATTGCACCTTGAAGCGTTGTGTAATTATTTATTTTCGCATCATTACTCTTGTCAGCTGGCAATGCACTTACCGAACCATAAGTTAAGCGAAGTGTACTGTTTGCATCGGGGTAAAGAACTGTACTCATTTTAGATTCTCTCAATCCCGCCACCAATAGTCGATATGCCTTATTGTAGTCATATGTAAGTTGGGTGAGTTCATCAGTTCGTTCCATTAATTTGGCAAGAATATCAGAGGATAATTTGTAAAGAGGGTCGCTACTGAGTTGAGCTTCACTTGGCATTTCAAGAAATGCCAGCATGCGATTTTTAGAAGCCAATATACTCATAGCATACATGGCACGGATTTCATTGGCGCAATTTCCATCGGCATACATTTCTGCTGCACCTTCAAACAAGGAATAGTTTGCTTTAGCAGCGTAAAGGTTTAGTCCATTAATGAGAATGTCCATTTCTGCCGGACCATAAGTAGTTTCAAAAAATTCATTGATTGCTGCAATAAGATTGGTTTTCATATCAGCACGCTTGCTTGCATCTGCTTTGGCATATTCCATTAGTTGCCCACCTAATTTGCGAGAAATTGATGCGTATTCAGCATTTCTAAATAAGATACCTAGATAGTTATCATGACGTGCTTTATCATTGGTAAGCGCATAATAATTATTAATAGTGCTTATGACACTTCCATATTTAGCTTTGTTTCCAGATTTATTTGCCCATTCATTAAATTTAGCTTCGTTTTTAGCTTTAGAAGCTGCCGTTTGAAATTTAGTCAAAGCTTCAATCATGCCTTGGCGGTTTTTCCAATAGTTGGCTGTGCGAGCATATTTCGATGCATAGTTTAAGCGTACATTGGCATCTTGATCCATGTAAACTTTCATGGCATCCATTGCTGTTTTTGATGCTTCCACCCATGCAGGATATGCATAGTTTACATTTTGATCAATTCCACCCGCCGGCGACCAACGATTTGTTCGTCCTGGGTAACCTAAAATCATGGCAAAGTCACCTTCTTTAACTCCGTTAAGATTAATTGGAAGGTGATGTTTTGGATTCAGTGGTACATTCGAAGTGCTGTATTCTGCCGGATTTCCGTTGGCATCAGCGTAAACGCGAAACATTGAGAAGTCTCCAGTATGTCTTGGCCATTCCCAGTTATCTGTATCGCCACCAAATTTACCGATATTATTTGGCGGCGTACCAACCAAGCGGACATCCTTGTAATCTTGATAAACAAAATAATAAAATTCATTGCCTTCAAAGAAAGATTTAACCGAAACTACATACTTTCCACCTTCGTTATTTTCAGCTTCTATGAGCGCAATTTCATCTTTAATGGCCTTGTTGCGTTCTATTTCAGTCATATTATCGTTGACGTTGGCCAAAATTCTTTTTGTACAATCATCCATGCGAACAAAGAATCTAACATACAAGGATTTAGGTTTCATTTCTTGGCTTCTATCTGCTGCCCACCAACCATTGGTTAAATAATCGTTTTCTGGTGTAGAAAGCTCAGCTATGGCATCGTATCCACAATGGTGATTTGTCAAAATCAAACCGTCTTTAGAAATGAGCTCTGCAGTACATCCTCCATTGAATTGAACAACCGCGTCTTTTAAAGAGGAGTGATTTATACTATATATCTCATCTGCAGTAAGTTGCAGCCCCATTTTTTGCATATCACGGTGGTTGAGCCGATCAATGAACATCAAAAACCACATGCCTTCATCGGCATGTACAAAAAGGCCAATAAATAAAAAGATGGCCAAAGAAATACGTTTGAATTTTTTCATAATTTTTTTATTGAATCACGAAGATACGATGAAACAAGTAAAATCCCATTTAAAAATTGATTATTTGGGAAGATGTCTTATGCGCCAGTGTAGCGGATGTAAGTTATTAAAACGTCGACCTAATTGTTTGATCATCGAAATAGCCTGATTCTTATAAGTGACAATATAATAGTTTGGCGGTGCATCCCATAGTTGACTTTGGCCATTTAAAATGAGAATGGCAGTTTGAAGATCTACTTCTTTGATTGGAAGATTCCATTTGATGTTTAAACTGTAAACTAAATCAAAGGCCGGTGTCCATCCTTTTTTTTGAAAATTTGCTACATGAATACCTTTTTTAAGAAGTTTAAGTCTTTTAATGAGTGAATAAAAAGAGAAGGCAAAGGGAGTAGTTGCAAAAAGTTTGTCTTCTTCTTGCCAATATTTGATTTCGCTAGGGCCAATAAGGTATTGCGCTATTTGAGAGGGGCGTCCTACCTTTAAATTAGGATGGTTCAATGCGACCTTGTAATTTGAAGGCCTCGTTTTTTGAATACAGGCAATATAAAACCCTTCACTTTTAATTTGATTTGGAAAAAAATAGTAGCCACACTTAATTCTATCTTTTTTCATACCCACAAATTCAATGAGTTCAACAGGCCTAGCGCTGTTGTCATTTAAAAAAGGTGAAATCTGTGCTTCATTTTCATTGGAATTAAAAGTGCAGGTGGAATAAATTAAATATCCACCTTCCTTAATAAGAGGCCAAACATCTTCAAGGATTTGAGTTTGCCTTAGAGCGCATTGTTGCGTATTGTTTATCGACCATTCCATACGTGAGTTTGGATCTTTTCTAAACATGCCTTCCCCGGAACAGGGAGCGTCTATCACTAAAACATCTATTTGACCTTCCAAAAAACTAAATTCTGAAGGATTGTTGTTGCAAACAAAGGTATTTTCATAACCCCATTTACTCATATTTTCACTTAAAATATGCGCCCTAGATCTATTTATTTCGTTGGCAATCAAAATCCCTTTATGATCAAGCATACTGGCCAAGAGCGTGCTTTTGCCACCTGGTGCAGCACAGAGATCTAGCACAATGGGATTTTCTGGTAGTGTTAATCCTTTAAAGACTTGCTCTAAATACATCGATCCTGCTTCTTGTGGATAATATGCTCCAGCATGAAAATGTGGGTCGTAGGTAAATGCAGGACGATCCATTAAGTAATGCCCAAAAGAACTCCAGGGAACAGATTCCATTTTTTCAAATAATACTTCTCTATTGGGATGTTTCCGAATAGAGGTTGGGGTTGGGCTTTGTAAAGCAAATAGGAGCTCTGTTGAAATAAAGTCATCACTTTGAACCCTCGAAATAAATTCCTTTGGAAGCTCAATCATAACCAAAAGTAAAGCTTTTTTCAAATTGAATTATGCCAATTTTTTTGCTGTTTGGCTCTGCCTTGATAAGCTCGTTTATAACAAAAGGAGGAATTGCAAGTACTTTTTTTTCATCGCAAAGAAGCATTTGATTTGTTCTAATTGGCAAGGGCAGGCCTTGTTCTTTTAAAATTTGCATCACCTTTTTGGATCCTTTTAGTCCTGCAACCTTGATTTTATCCTGTGCCATTGCTTTTCTGAAGTAGGGTTTTCCTTCAATCTTTTCTAAGTCTATGGCATTTGTTATTAAAGGTTTTGCAATTTGATGAATTTCAAATCTCCAAAACGTGGGAATGTCGTCAACGAGCTGCAATTGTTTGTCTATTTTAACTAGGTAAGATTTATGCTTACGGTCCTTTCTTTTCCAGACTAGATATTTTCCATTTGGTGCGTTAAATAATTCACTTATTCGTTTGATAATATAGCTGGGTATATCTTTGGATTTAAATAATTCAATATATTGATAAGCAGATAGTTGAGAAATATCATATAAACTAAAAGTTTCATATATTTTATATTGGTCTATCAATGATTTTAGTTGCTTTTCTTGATCGTCCATTTCACGATTTAGGCACCCTTGTAAATAATAAACTTGATCATCAATGTGGGGTATGTTTTCTCGTAAAAAAGGGAGCAAGTTATGTCGCCATAAATTTCTCCGATACTTAATATTAATATTGCTACTATCTTCTCTAAATTTAATATTCAAAGCACTTACCAGCAAATCAATTTCATTTCGACTCAAATTTAAAAGCGGTCTTAAAATAGCATTATTGGTTTTTTTCATTGCCCCCAAACCCTTCATTCCAGAACCTCTAAAAAGTTGAAGCCAAAAGGTTTCAACTTGATCATCTTTATGATGTGCCGTACAAATTAAACACCCAGGCCTTAAATTAAGAACTTCATTAAAAAAGTCGTAGCGGATTGCCCTAGCTTCTGCTTGAAGATTTCCAATATTTTCTTTCTGTATTTGTCTTTTTGAAATACGCTTTAAATGTAATTTTATGTGGTTTTCAATGCAAAATTCTTCAACGTGCTTTTGATCTAAATCGCTTTCACTTGATCTCAACCCGTAATTTATATGCATTATTTCAACAGGGATTTTTAATTGAAGCATTAAATGACAAAGCAGCATTGAGTCTCTTCCGCCACTGACAGCTAATAAATAGGTCGTTGCAGAGTGCCCTTGTAAAAAGCTCTTCAATTCACCTAGGACATTTTTCAAAAGCGTTTTTTCACTTGAGCCCATGAGTCAGTTTTTGGGCCTTAAGCATACATTCATTAAATTCATCTTCGGCATTTGCATTAATGGTAATTGCACTTCCAACTGAACAAGATAAATAATTGTTTTGCCTATTGTAGAGTAGGCTTCGAATGACCACATTAAAATCAAAATCACCATTTGGATCAAAAAGACCAATGCTTCCAGAATACAAACCACGTTTAAAATCTTCATGCGCTTCAATAAGTTCCATAGATGCTAGTTTTGGCGCCCCAGTCATACTTCCCATTGGGAACAATGCACCTATAATTTCCCAGAAAGTACGATCTTCATCAAGTTTGCAACTAATTGATGAAATCATTTGGTGAACACTTTCAAAACTATAAATCTCACAAAGTTCTTCCACTTTTACACTATTTTTTTGAGCAATTCGAGAGAGGTCATTGCGTACTAAATCTACAATCATAATGTTTTCAGCACGTTCCTTAGGATTGTTTTTTAAGTTTTGTGCATTTTGTCTATCCTTCTCACGGTTCGTATTTCTCGGCGCTGTTCCTTTTATAGGTTGGGAAAGTAGGGTGTTTGCTTTTTTTTGAATAAATCGCTCTGGGCTGGCACAAAACACATAATGATCCTTTGTTTGAATAAATGCAGCGTGAGGAGCTTTTGTACACGTATTTAAGCGGCCAAATAAAGCATAGGGCCTGTCGATTGAATAAGCGGGCACATAGAGTTCTTGACAATAATTGACTTCATAAATTTCACCGAGCTGAAGTGATTTCTTTAGCTGTGAAAAATGATTAAAATACTCGTCTTTTGACGTGCGTGCTTCAAAATTTGCTGCTATACTAGCATTTGCATTTAAAATTTCATGATGAATGTTTTTAGCTATTTTAAAGTTCGTTTCGCTACTGTCTCCCCAGAACAAAGAGGTTTGCTCATCGAGTTTATAAATGCTTTGAGGAATCCAAAAATGAAGGGTAGGGAAGTTTAATAAATCAGAATTATTTGATTTTAAATTCTCAAGATGGTTTTTAACCTCATAGCTTAAATAACCAAAAATATATGCACCTTTATTTTCTTTAAAAAAAGAATCAATTTCAGAAGGAATCATTTCGTGGACTTCCTCATATTTCAGATACGCTCTTTGACCAATTCCTAAAATCGGCCCATGTTGATGATGATTCCAATAAAAACATGAGGTTTCCACGATTCAAATGTACAACATCAAAAACAATTTTAATTGAGCTGCAACCTTTTGGAGTAATTTGTTGTTATAACGGTATTAACTTTGCGCTTCAGGATTATAGGGTCCAATTATCGATTATGAAATTTATCTTAACGCTATTTCTATTTCTTATTCCACTACTTTCTCAGGCACAGACAAAAGCAACACTAAGTGGTTATATAACAGATAGCAGAAGTGGAGAGGCTCTCGGTACGGCTCGTGTTTATGTAAAAGAGTTACAACTCGGAACCATAGTAAACAACTATGGTTTTTACAGCATTACTGTTCCAATCGGAGCCTACTCAGTTGAATTTCGTTGTGATGGTTTTCAAACAATAAATGAAAATATCGACTTGCAAGCTAACATGTCGTTACAGATTGAACTTCAAATGGCTATTCAAGAAACTCAAGACGTTCGTGTAACTGCCAAGCGTTCGGAAAATGTTAATTCTGCAAAATTGGGTCAGATGGAACTCAAGATGGATCAAGTGAAAACTTTGCCTGCTTTTATGGGCGAAGTAGATGTTGTTAAAACCCTACAGCTTTTACCGGGAGTATCCTCCGTATCTGAAGGAGGGCAGGGCTTCTATGTACGCGGTGGTGGCCCTGATCAAAACTTGGTTTTATTAGATGAAGGTGTAGTATATAATGCCGCCCATCTTTTTGGATTCTTCTCAGTTTTTAACGCAGATGCGATAAATAGTGTCAATTTGATAAAGGGTGGTATGCCTGCTAACTATGGGGGTAGACTTTCATCAGTTTTAGAAGTAAAAATGAATGAAGGAAATCTTAAGCAATTTAAAGTTAAAGGGGGTATTGGAGCTATTTCTTCTCGTTTAACGCTTGAAGGTCCTATTAAAAAAGATCGCGGTTCATTTATTGTTTCAGCGAGAAGAACTTACATTGATCTTTTAATTAAAGCCGCTATTGCAGATACATCTCCTTTTGCAGGGTCTGGGTATTATTTTTACGATTTGAATGCAAAATTGAACTATAAATTAACCGATAAGGATAGAATTTATTTAAGCGGTTATTTTGGAGAGGATATATTTTCATTTAAAGACAATCAAGGTGGTTTTAAAGTTGAAATGCCATGGGGAAATTCCATAGCTGCACTTCGGTGGAATCATTTGTTTACTAGTAAATTATTCTTAAACACAACGCTTACTTATTCCGATTATAAATTTCAATTTTCATCATCTCAAGATGAATTTCGAGTGGCCTTAAGCTCGGGAATTAAAGACTATACTGCAAAGGTCGATTTTTCATATTTTCCCAACCCTATGCACCGCATTAAATGGGGAGGGGCATATACTTATCACGATTTTACACCCACGAGTCTATCGGCACAAAATGATACTATTGTATTTAATACCGGGTCGGTGCAGCATCTATTTTCTCATGAAACTGGGCTGTATGTCTTGGACGAATTTGATGCAAATGAGGCTCTTAAAGTCAATGCAGGATTGCGGTTAAGTTCTTTTGCTCATGTTGGGCCTTTTGATCGCTTTATAAAGGGCGATGGAATTTCCACCTTGGATAGTGTCGTGCATTATAACCCAAATGAAAATATTGCTACTTATTTTGGCCTTGAACCAAGATTGTCATTTAGATATCTGTTGCCCAATAACAGTTCCATTAAAGCGGGATATGCCTATAATTTTCAGTACGTGCATCTTGTAACGCTTAGTGCAGTTTCTCTGCCTACAGACATTTGGTTTCCAACAACCGACTTGGCCAAGCCTGAAAGAGGTTTTCAAACCTCTATCGGTTATTTTAAAAATTTTCTAAAAGACCAATATGAGGCCTCTTTTGAGTTGTATTACAAAGGGATGAAAAATCTCATAGAATTTAAAGAGGGTGCCTTACCCGGAGATAATGTAAATGACAATACAGATAATTTGTTAGTTTACGGCGTTGGTTGGGCTTATGGAGCCGAGTTTTTCTTAAAAAAAACCCAGGGGCCTTTTACAGGGTGGGTGGGTTACACTTGGGCAAAAACCAATCGTAGGTTTGATGAGATAAATCAAGGCGATGTTTACCCAGCTAAATACGATCGTCGTCATGATTTGTCGCTGGTGGCCACCTATAAACTAAATGAAACCTGGACTTTTGGTTCGAGCTTTATCTACGCAACTGGAAATACGCTTACGCTACCCGCAAGTTGGTATATTCAAGGTCAGGATTTGCTTTTTCAATATGGGCCAAGAAATTCCACACGAATGGCTCCTTATCACCGGCTAGATATTAGCGCCACGCGCTTTGGCAAACAGTACAAAACCAAATTTGATGTGAACACAGGATTAGAGATAAAACAAAAAAAAGCTTACAGAAGCAATTGGTCTTTTTCAATTTATAACGTTTACAACAGATTAAATCCATTTTTTCTTTATGTGGATAACGATGGCGATTTGCTGAGTGGTAATTTTTCTTTAACTATTAAACAAGTTTCATTATTTCCTATTATACCGAGCGTAACATGGAATTTCGAATTTTAAACCGTATACTTTTCATTGTTTTATTACTTGCTGTATTTAGTTGCACTAAGGAGGTGCAAATTGTTCTGCCAGGTTATCAAGAACAACTCGTTGTGGATGGTCGAATTGAGACAGGTCAGCCAGCTATCGTTTTATTGTCTAAGAGCAATAATGTTTATACCAATACAAATTACCAAGCCTACCTCAATAGTTTTGTTGACGATGCCATTATTACCATCTCAAATGGAACACAAATAGATACGCTGACCCAAATTTGCACCGATGATTTGCCTCCAGGGTTTGAAGACATTGCCAGTGCTATTTTTGGAATACCTGCCGAGATCCTTGTAAATCTTCATCTATGTGCCTATGTAAGTCTAAATATGTTAGGAGAAGTAAATAAAACCTATACTTTACAAATATTCCATCAAGGAAAACAATACAGTTCCTCGTCAAAAATTTTTAATCCTTTGCCATTAGATTCAGTATATTGGAAACCAGAGGGCATCTTCAATGATCGCGGTTTTTCTTGGGCAAAATTATCTGATCCTGCCCAAACAGCCGATGCCTATTTGTGGGAGGTTAAATATCTTCAAGATTTTCAGTTTACTAAAACCTTCAATCCCTATTTCAACGATAAGTTTTTCAATGGAATTCCCTTTGACTTTGCCTACGAAAATCCCATGAGTTTTCAAGATACTAGTGTCAATGATGCCTACAGAGGTTTTTATAAAGTTGGCGACACGGTAGTGATTAAATTTTCAAAATTAGGGCTCAAAGAATACAATTATTTTGAAAAAAAATACAATCAAATTTATTCAGGGGGAAGCCCTTTTGCTGTTCCTACAAATATTCCAACCAATGTTGAAGGTGGTGCCTTAGGAATTTGGGTAGCTTATTCTCCCTGGTTCGATACCCTAATTTGCCAATAAGCAAAATTGCTACTTAAAGGTATAATTGCGTTGAAGTAAATAGGAGAGAAGTACAACGGCCAAACTAGAGCAGACATTTGCAATTGAAGGGTAGAAGTTTAAAAATTCAATGAGTATTTTAAGCAAAAGATAATTGCCAATCCAAGCAAATCCAGCACTAACTGCATAGCGAAATAACTGAATGCGCCCAATTAATTTGCTCGCTGTAAAAACCACATATTTGTTAAGAAGAAAGCCCAACCCAAAAGCTATTAAAAAACACAAAATAGAGCTAAGTGTATAAGCCGAAACAATATAAGTGGTTGATAAAACTTGGATATTGAAAATGCGTTTTTCGAATAAAAATTGATAAAAAACGAAAAAAAGAACCCAACTCGATACCAAATTGACGCCGCCACATGCTGCATAATAGAAAGTTTGCTTGTCAAAAATGCGCGCAAAAAGCGGATAAAAAATATCTAGAAAATGTCGAATTAACTTTCCCATCTTATCTGATAACCAGTATGTCTACGCATATTAATTACTTGCGTTTCATTGAGATATAAATATTGGCCTCTGATGCCACTAAGTGTGCCATTTATTTTATTTACTTGATCTAATGATATAGATTTGACAAGGTTCGGGTACTTGAGAACTGGGTAATTAAAGTTCCAAAGAATTTGATCGTCTGTCCAATATTGCGTAAGGTCAGTTGGTAGAGATTCCTCCATTTCCCATTTTAGATCGCGTAAATCAGGTCCCAAATAAGGCGTGTTTTTGAGCATATGTTGCCAATTGGTTTTGTCTGAAAAAAAATCTTTAAGTGCAACTTCCAACACCCCCGATAAATATCTATTTGGAACCTCAGCCAAGACTATTGCTGCGCTTGCGCCTTGGTCTATCCACCGGGTAGGCATTTGTGTTTTTCTCGTGATTCCAACTTTGGCTTTGTCAGTTTGTGCTAAATATACCAGATGTGGTTGATTGTGGTTATTTTGCTCATAAATAGGATCGCGTCCCAACCCTAAATGGGCCTGGCAAAGTTCGGGGTGCAAAATGCAAGGGCTTGCTGCTGCTGCCGTCGAGAAACAATCAAAGCAAAACCCTTCGCCGAAGGTTTTCTTTATTGCTTTAGTACAAATGCAGCAATTGATTTGTCCTGTAAATTCGAAACAGACCTCTTTTCCCAGATAGGAATTGAGATCAATAGAACCATCGTGAAATTTCAATTTATATTGTATTGGATCCTCAAATTGAGTGTCCATTTTAGTTATGTGGAGCTCCATTATTCGGGCATTATTTGCATTTTTTCAGCAAAATGATAACAGTAATCTCTGAGATCTTCACATATTAAGTGTTCTGCCGTAGCTTTTTCGAATGTATCTGCAAGCGTTAGCAATGTTTGATGAAAAAATTGCTTCATTTCTTCAATGGTCATATCTTTTGTCCATAGATCAATTTTCATCGTGTTTTTATTTTTAGCATCCCAAATTGATAGTAAAAAGGCAGCGGCCTCTTGCTTTTCAATTTGACTGTCACTGGCAGACCACAACATGCGCACTGGGAGTTGGTTGTCATTTAATCCAACTTGAATGTTAATTTGGGAGGTTTTTGTTATCTGATCGCTCATTTGGGTACTTCGTATTTTTTAAGAATTTGATGATAGGGTGTGTTTATTAGCTGCTTTAGGGTAGGTTTTTGCGCAACAATATATTGCTTTACGATACGATATCCTAAGAATCTTCCCATCCGATCAGGGCTCTCTTTGGGTAATCCGATGGTATATGGTCCTTCATTGAGCAAATTCATATTGAGCTCTTGATCAGTTTTAAATAGAAACTGTTGTTCGACGATATATTCCCAAAAACCACGCTCAGCTTGTAGGGCCCATTTTAAATCTGTTGGAGAATATCTTAATACTTTATGTAATTGAATTTCTGGGGCACATATTTCAACAATGGCCAATAATTTCCCCCATCGGATCATTTCACTGGCCAAATTCTCGTCAGATGATTTTAATACATTGGTGCTTAGCCAAACCAGCAATCCATCAGTCGATGCAAACTCTGGTTCCATGCCTTTTTTAATCCAATCAAAAAATTGTTGCGATGGGAGGGCTTTAATCATGGGATGATTGTAGCCTAAATATCTTTCTTGACCTATGACAATTGATTTAGAGGAGGCATAGGCACTTGCTGCAAATTGCGTATATGTAAAGCATATGGTTGAAGGAATTTTAGCGTCTGGTAAAAGGATTTGAAAGCGTTTTAATGCTGTTTCAATTTGATTGAATGTTTTTAGTCGCCATTTATGCTGCTTGTCAATACTTTGGATAATTTGTTTGGTGTATGGATGCTGAAATGTTGTGTTTAGACCATTATAAAAAGAGCTGTCTGTTTCAATAGAAATATTAAGTGCATATGGAAAGCTGAATTCTACAAGGTCAAGATCAGTTTTAAGTAACTTTTGAAATTCTTTGCGTTGTTGTCCCTGTGTGCTGAATCGAAATGTAGAGTCTAAATTTAAATAATTAACATGCAGCTTTGAGCGATTAATATCGACCTTATATGGATCATGACCACAACTTGTAATCACTGCTAGAAGAAGAAGAAAACCAAGCTTTTGTATCATGAATATTATTATTTTTGTTCAAATTTAATACTAAAAAGGCAACATGAATTCAACTAAATTTTCTTATCTGTTTATTTTGTCTCTTGTTTGGTTACAATCTCAAAATGCATTTAGCCAAGCTGTTGCCGAAAAAAGACTTCAAGGAGGCATCACAGGTGCAGTTGGGCTGAATTTCCCAAAAATGGGCACAAACATGCTTGAAAGTTCGGTTGGCTTTTCCTCTTGTTTTGGCGTTAATTTTACCCGATCTACAAAAGAGTCGCAGAATATTGCATTTAATGCTGGCCTAGAATTTGATATTGATCAAATAAATTATAAGGTTACAGGAACAGATGTGTTTTATCGCTTTACAGACAAACAAATCAAAACAAAGGATCAAACGGTTTCGACCGATAAGTATTTCAATTTATTGGAAAGAACCTATGAGCCTCTGTATTTAACGTTGCCACTAGGGTTGACATTTCGAACAGATTTCATTGGTGACTATCGAGGTGTGTTTAAATTTGGATTACGTAACCGTTTATTATTGACAAGTAGTGTAAACGATAAAGGGTCGGTGGTTGATGTTTCAGGAGGGTTGCCCACAGATTTAACTGAAAATATTGGGATGAATGTTGATAAAGATTTATTCTTTTATAATGGTAATTTGGGTTTGAGTGCTGGTGTAGAATGGAATTTTTCAGGATCGACGTGTTTGCTGATCGAGGCTGGATTTAATTATGGATTCATGCCACTACATTTAACGGGCAAAGAACAAAATTATACCTTGTTCAACCTAGATCCCAACACGCTTACAGCATCTTATTTTAGAAATCAAGCTACCTTAAATCAAACCCATTTAAAATTCACCTTATTGTTCTAAACATGCATCCTGTTGCACAACATATTGTTGATTGGTTGGCATCGTATCATGAAAAATCTGGGTGTAAAGGCTTTGTAATTGGTGTTTCAGGCGGAATAGATTCAGCTTTGAGCTCTACTTTGTGCGCACTAACTGGTATTCCGACTATATGTCTTAGTATGCCCATACGTCAAAGTTCGGCAGAGTTTAAACGTGCCAATGAACACTTGGAGGATCTTACTGCCCGATTCGAAAATGTAAGTTGTCAAATCATTGAATTAACTGATGCATTTGCAGCCCTCGAGGCTTGTTTGCCATTAGATTCTCAATCACATCCTTTGGCAATGGCCAATACAAGATCTAGATTGCGAATGACTACGCTTTATGCTATAGCTCAAAAGCATCATTCTCTTGTGGTTGGCACTGGCAATAAAGTGGAAGATTTTGGAGTGGGGTTCTATACAAAATACGGCGATGGTGGTGTTGATTTAAGTCCAATCGCTGACCTCATGAAGACGGAAGTTTTTGCACTGGCTAAATCTTTGAATATTGTCGATTCGATTCAAAAAGCAGCGCCTACCGATGGCCTTTGGGAGGATGGTCGCTCGGATGAAGATCAAATAGGTGCAAGTTACCCTGAATTAGAATGGGCAATGCTTTATAATGGCGATTCATCTAAGCTTAGTTCAAGGCAAAATCAAGTGTTAAAAATTTACAGGCATTTTCATCAGGCCAATGTCCATAAAATGAAGCCAATACCAGTTTGCACAATTCCAGATCAGTTAAAGGGAAATTTTCATTGATGAAAAATTTAAAAATCTTTTTTTTTATTTTCATTCCTATCAGTGGGCATCTATGGGCTCAAAAAAATACGCAAAAAGGACTTGAAGCACTTTCTGCTCAAAATTTTGGATTGGCCCTTAACTTCTTTTACAAGGATTTAAATAAAGACAGTTTGTCTGCAAGCTTTGGTTTATCAAATTATTATTTGAACAACTATTGTTTTAATGCAGACAGCGCTTATTTATATATTAATTCTTGTCTCGCATCCTGGGACCAAGCAAATTCAAAAAATAAAATAGCCATACAACAAAGATTGCCAATATCAGATAGTTCAATTTTTCTGTTATTGCAACATTTGGCGGATAAAGAATTTTATTTGGCCAAACAAAAAGAGAACATAGCGGATTTGCAACAAGTTATTTTGCGCTATGGTAGAGAATTTGAAAAAATTGAACAAGAGGCCATATTGATTCGCGATTCAATCGCATTTAAGGATGCTGCTAATGCGAACACCTCTCAATCCTTTTATAACTTTATATCAAAGTACCCAGCGTCTAGACAATTTGTTTTGGCCCAGGATCGATATCAAAAACTGCTCTATAGCGAACAAACTTCTCTAGGTACAGAATTGGCATTTTATAACTTTATTGAAAAAAATCAAAATAGCCCTTTTGTAGATGAGGCTTGGCAAAGAATTTATGTTTTTTACGAGGATACAAATAGCGTTGCCCAATTTCAAAATTTCATACTTCGTTATCCCGACGCACCTGAACAATTAATTGTCAAGGCATGGGAGGGTATATATAGATGCTACATGCAGCCCTTTTCATCGGAAAAATTAGCGCAATTTAGAATTGAATTTCCAAACTACCCATTTTCCCAAAAGATCAAAGGTGATTTAGAATTACTATCAAAAAAATTATACCCATTTAACCTAAATGGGCACTTTGGTTATATGGATGAAAATGGCACAAAAATAATTGTGGCCCAATACGATGATGCAAATCCATTCATTGAAGACTTGGCTATTGTTTCCAATAGAGAATTGTATGGAATCATAAACAAAAAAAATGATATTATCTTGCCATTTATCTATGTGGATATTTCAAGGATTAATAAGGGTTTTTTACTTGAAGATGAAAACGGTTATTACCTCCTTGATTCATCATTGAATTTTATAAATTCCAAACCCGAACAATGGGAGGACATTCAACAGTATTTATCTACATTAAATCCGAGCGTAGAGCCAGAAATTTCCAATTCAGCGGTCTTTGATTTAATAGAACAAAATGGAAAATATGGATTAAATTTTAATTCGAAGAAAATCATAGAAGTTAAATACGATCAAATTCTCTTTGAAAGTCCGTTGCAAATAATTTCAGTAAGACAAGGTCAATCTTTGTTATACTTTGATAATACAGGTAAAAAACTAGCAATCAATGGAATGGAATGGTTTTTGGAAGCACCTGAATTGACATTATTTAATGAGGATGGAATAGCTGTGTTTTTCAAAGCGGGAAAACTTGGTTTGATCAATAGCAAAGGTAAAGAACTTATAAAGAGTAAATACGAAATGGCTTTGCCTGAATATAAGGGCTTGTGGCCTGTTAAATTTAATGGGCAATGGGGGGTGGTTGACCTTTCACAAAAAAATATTTTGCCATTTCAATATAAGAGTATTGTTTCATTTCAACCCATTGGATTTTTAATTGAAGACAATACGGGTATTGGCCTTATAGACTCCCTTGGAAATTGGATATTAACACCTAGCTTTAAAACTATAAAATCTTTGGATTCAAACTGTCTATTGGTTGAGAACGAGAAAGGGCTTGGAATTTATTCAAGTAGTGGCGAGCAATTAGTAGAATGTGCATTTAATCGGATTATACCTTTTGATAATGATTGTCTGCAACTTTTCTCATCAGAGGGATTGTCTTATTTTGTGTTGTCCAAGAGAAAATATATTTCTTTTACGCCATGAGGCCATTTAAAATTCAGTCTGAGCATTATTTTAAAGCCTTAATTATCGTTTTAAGTGTTTATGTGGGCTCTTTTGTCTATTTGGAACTCACCACGGTAAAAAAAGAAGACATGCTTTCCACTGAAGGACTTTATGAAGTCGCCTTACAAGAGCTAAGTCCTGAAGAGAAGGATCTAATGCGGGAGCAAATGAATATTGAAAGAGCGGAGCAATTACGAAATATTGCTCGAGATGCAAACGACCAAAGGATGCAATCCTATGAAAATTGGTCTGCTCAGACATCCAAGGCTGCACAAGGTGATCCAGAACAAGCTGCACGCGATTATGAAGCAGAAGTATTTGCCCAAACTGGAGGTGAGCAAACGCGCGCCAACATGATTAATCAAAGTAAAAAGAGAATTGAGCAGTTAAAACAAAAAAATACAACGAATTCAACATCGCATTCAAATAATGCTGCTCCAAATCAATATGCCGGGGCAGTTATGGTTGATTTTAGCGTAAATAGACGCACTGCTTTGGATGGCAACACTTGGTATGTTCGCAACCCAGGGTATACCTGTGGTTTTAATGCCTCTGGTTTAGTTTATGTTCAAATTCAAGTCAATTCATCAGGAAAAGTTAGTGCAGCAAATTATCAAGAGGCTAAAAGTATAAATGCATCTCCTTGCATGATTGAACAAGCGATCAAATATGCTAAAATGTCTAGATTTAGCCCAGGAGATGGGAGTGAAAACGGTTGGATTTCTTATCAATTTGAATCACAATAGATTTAAGATGTTTGCGAGAAAACAACTTGATTAAAAAATAATCAAAACAATGACGAGATACTGATAATTTAATTATATTTGACAAAATTATCTGTATGTTTATCGCTCAGAATCTAAAATTTTTACGCAAAAGAAAAGGACTTTCTCAGGAAGAAATGGCATCAATTTTAGGGCTTAATCGTTCGACTTATAGTGGATACGAAAATGAAGTGGCGCAACCAAATTTGGAAATATTATTACAACTTGCTAAATCTGAGAATATTCCTCTTGAAGTAATCCTCTCTAAGCAGCTTGATCAACTTTCAAGTGTTGGTCTTGATCAATTACAAGGAACTTGGAAGGCAGATGCAAGAGGTCAAAATTTGCGCGTATTAGCCACTGTTGTCAATTCAGAAAATGAAGAAGAAATTGAATTGATTCCTCAAAAGGTAAGTGCAGGGTATTCTAGTGGCTATGCAGATCCAAATTATTTAGAAAAGCTTCCCACGATGCGCTTGCCTTTTTTATCCAAAGATCGTAAATACCGGGCGTTTCCTATCAGTGGTGATTCTATGCCTCCTGTTGTTCACGGTTCTTATGTAGTAGGGGAGTTTGTACAAGATTGGTTGAGTTTACCCTCAAATATACCTTGTATTGTAGTGACAAAAGAGGACGGCATTGTTTTTAAATATCTTCAAAATCGATTACAAGAAGACCAAATGCTTCGACTTAGTTCGACAAATCCAATCTATGCGCCATTTAATGTCCCAGTTTCAGAAATTCTCGAAATTTGGCGTTTTGTTTCCTATATATCTAAAGAGTTACCAGACGTGCAATTGGATCATACTTCACTAAGTGAACAAATTAGAGCCATGCAATCTGATTTACATTCTGCTTTAGGACTTAAAAACAAATAGGTAAGAACCACTTTTTTATGTAATTTTGCGCTTCATTTGTTCAATACATGACCATTAACGTTACCTTTCCGGACGGCAACATTCGTAAGTTTGACGCCGGAACCACTGCCTACCAAGTTGCTTTATCCATCTCAGAGGGTTTGGCACGAAATGTCTTAGCTGCAAATATTGATGATCAAATCAAGGATGCTTCAACCCCTTTGATTGCTGATTGTCGTCTTCAATTGCTAACTTGGTCCGACAAAGATGGAAAATCTACGATGTGGCATTCATCAGCTCACTTGATGGCCGAAGCCCTTGAATTTTATTATCCAGGAATTAAATTGGCGATAGGGCCACCTGTAGCAAACGGATTTTACTATGATGTTGATTTAATGGATTATACCATTTCTGAAAAAGACCTCGAAAAAATCGAACTCAAAATGAAGGAATTGGCCAAGCTTAAAAACCCCTTTGTTCGAAAAGAAATTTCTAAAGCAGAGGCTATCCATTATTTTGAGCAAAAAAAAGATCCCTATAAACTTGAACTTCTTGAAGAATTACAAGATGGTACTATAACATTCTACACGCAGGGAAATTTTACGGACCTATGCCGTGGACCGCATTTACCTGACACAGGATTCATTAAAGCAATTAAACTAACTGCAATTGCTGGAGCCTATTGGCGTGGAGATGAAAAAAATAAACAGCTTACTAGAATCTACGGCATTACCTTTCCCAAACAAGCTGAATTAACTGAATATTTAGAAAGAGTTGAAGAGGCCAAGCGTCGTGATCACCGAAAACTAGGAAAGGAACTCGAATTGTTTACTTTCAGTCAAAAAGTAGGGCAGGGCTTACCGATGTGGTTACCTAAAGGAGCGGCCTTGAGAGAACGCCTAGAAAATTTTCTTAAGAACGCCCAGCGGAAAGCTGGTTATCAACAAGTAATAACCCCTCACATAGGAAATAAAGAGCTCTATGTTACTTCAGGGCATTATGAAAAATACGGTGCCGATTCATTTCAGCCCATCAAAACACCAGACCCAAACGAAGAGTTCTATTTAAAGCCAATGAACTGCCCGCATCATTGTGAAATTTTTAAAAGTAGACCAAGATCTTACAAAGATTTACCGGCACGTTTTGCAGAATTTGGAACTGTTTATCGTTATGAACAATCAGGTGAGTTGCATGGCCTAACAAGAGTGCGTGGTTTTACTCAGGATGATGCGCATATATTTTGTTCACAAGATCAAGTCAAGGAAGAATTTAAAAATGTTATTGATATCGTACTTTACGTCCTTAAGACGCTAAAATTTGAAAACTTCAAGGCTCAAATATCGCTTCGAGACAAAGAGAATCGTGCCAAGTACATTGGTTCAGAGCAAAATTGGCAGCTTGCAGAGCAAGCAATAATTGAAGCGGCAGCTGAAAAAGAATTGCCAACAATAGTCGAGTATGGAGAGGCAGCATTCTACGGCCCAAAACTAGATTTTATGGTTCAAGATGCCTTAGGACGCGAATGGCAATTAGGGACTATTCAAGTAGATTATAATCTTCCAGAACGATTCGAATTGGAATATATAGGTTCTGATAATTTAAAGCACCGACCTGTAATGATCCACAGGGCTCCGTTTGGTTCTATGGAAAGATTCGTTGCTGTCCTTCTTGAACACTGCGCCGGAGACTTTCCTTTGTGGCTTTCTACCGAGCAATTTGCTATCTTACCCATTTCCGATAAATACAATTCCTACGCAGAAAAAGTTTTAGAATTCCTAAATAATTCCGATATTCGCGGACTTATTGATGACCGCAATGAAAAAATTGGCAAAAAAATTCGAGATGCGGAACTCAAAAAAGTACCTTTCATGCTCATTGTTGGAGAGAAAGAGGCCGAATCTGAAACCATAGCGGTACGTCAGCGAGGCATTGGAGACCACGGAAGTATGAATCTGGATCAATTTGCGGTATTGATTCAGGGAGCAATTACCGCTGAATTAGCTTAAGTTGAACTAAAATTTGAATGAGAAGAAATTCTAAACCGTTTGTAAAAAGAGAGGAGGCAGCACAGCACCGCATCAACGACAAAATTTTTGCGTCTGAAATTCGCTTAGTGATTGAAGGACAAGAACCTCAAGTTATGACAGTAGTTAAAGCAATCGCTTTGGCTGAAGAACAAGAGCTTGATTTGGTTGAAATTTCTCCCAATGCAACCCCGCCTGTTTGTAAGATAATGGATTACAAAAAATTCATTTACAATCAGAAGCGAAAACAAAAAGAACTTAAGGCAAAACAAAGTAAAGTTATTTTGAAAGAGATTCGTTTTGGTCCAAATACAGATGATCACGACTTTGCTTTCAAATTGGCTCATGCCAAGAAATTTTTAGAGGAAGGTAGTAAGGTCAAAGCATTTGTTTTTTTCAAAGGAAGAACAATTGTTTTTAAAGATCGTGGCGAAATCCTCTTATTAAAATTTGCTCAGGAACTAGCCGAATTAGGTACAGTTGAACAATTGCCTAAGCTAGAAGGTAAAAAAATGATCTTATTGATCAACCCAAAAAAGAAATAAAAACGCTGATATAAAAGTATAACTATCAAAAAGCAGAACAAATGCCTAAAATGAAAACAAAATCCAGTGCAAAGAAGCGATTCACCATCACTGGTAGTGGCAAAATCAAGCGCAAGCATGCATTCAAGAGCCACATCTTAACCAAAAAGGCTACAAAACGTAAGCGCAACCTTACGCATGCCGGAATGGTTCATGATGCTGACCTTTCGAATGTTAAATTGCAATTGTGCATGAAGTAGTCAATTAATGGTTAATAAATTGTAGAACCCGGTATTGAGTTTCAAAGACTTCCAAGAAGCACTCCCTACCAAAAAATTTAAAAAATATGCCAAGATCAGTAAATCACGTTGCATCAAGAGCAAAAAGAAAAAACTTGATGAAACTAGCCAAAGGTTACTTTGGTCGTCGTAAAAATGTTTGGACAGTTGCTAAAAATGCCATTGAAAAAGGATTGGTTTATGCCTACGCAGGTCGCAAACAAAAGAAAAGAAATTTCCGTTCTCTTTGGATTACACGTATCAATGCCGGTGCTCGCCAGCATGGTATGAGTTATTCTCAATTTATGGGAGCAGTCCACAAAAGTGGTGTAGCGTTAAATCGCAAGGTTCTTGCAGATTTGGCGATGAATCATCCAGAGGCCTTTAAAGCGGTCGTGGATTCAGTAAAAAAATAAGTATAAACTTATATCAGCTAAGAGCCATTAGTCATAGATTAATGGCTTTCTTTTTATATGAAAAACCGATTATAAAACTAATGTAAACTACAATAAATATTCAGTTTTTTCGTTTATTAAATATGGTCTATAAATACCTGTTACTACTACTATTACTACCTTTACTGAATGCTTGTGTGAAGAACAATCCCGATCCGTCATGGTTGGTTGTTAATGAATGGTCACTTGAAGCAAATCCCACCCTTAACGGTGAAGAAGGACAGCTTACTCATAATATTACTGATGCCTGGGTTTATGTAGACAATCAGTTGATTGGTGTTTTTGAAGTCCCGTTTAAAATTCCAATTTTGCATCATGGGCTCTCTAAAATAAGGTTGTATCCAACGATCCGTGTCAATGGAATATCGGCAACAAAAATGCGAAATGAACATTTAGAACCTTTTGAAATTGAAGGATTATTGGTCCAAAATGAAATATTAGAGGTTTGGCCTACTACACATTATAAATCTGATGTAAATTTCTGGGTAGAAGATTTTGAGGATATCAATATAAATCTCAATGATGATCCAAACACCTCCTCTGCACATTTGATTCTAGCCAATGATTCGCTACAGTGGTTTAATGGTAATTATTACGGAAAGGTGATTCTTGATTCTCAAGATTCAATATGGGTTTCTTATACCAATCAAGATGCGCAATTGAGTATACCCAAAAATAAACAGGCAATGCTCGAATTGGATTATTGTAATTCCGTACCCTTTACCCACTATTTATTGTTTGTCAATTCCAATGGAATAACAGAAAATCCAATGATAACAATGAATAAAAATGCCTTGAACGCCTTGCGCTGGAAAAAAATATATATTCTATTAAATGAAGTGATTACTGCTGGGCCAAATAATTCAAACTATGTGCAGGCTTTTAGATCATTTTATGATGCAAATATTGCAAATAACCTTATTCTAATAGATAATATTAAAGTGGTTTATTTCTGATGAAAGATCGTTTTTGGATAGCGCTTTTGTTCTCTATGGACTTTATTACCGCCGGGACATCTTGGGGTTTGTTTTTTTATATTCGACAAGTCTATATAGAAAGAAAATCATTTCATATCGATCATAATTTTTGGTTAGGCGTTTTATTGTTACCGATCTTTTGGTTGCTTTTTTATTTATTACAAGGAACCTATCATGAAATACGCAGGCTTTTCAGATTAAAGGTGCTCACTTTGAGTTTAGCAGCTACTTTTTTTGGCACACTAGTTTTGTTTTTTACCTTATTACTTGACGATCAAGTAAGAAGCTATCAGAACTATTATCAGCTCACAATTTGGCTTTTTATTATTCATTTATCCTTGACATCTTTAGGGCGATTAATTTTCACGACAATTCTCATTAATTATATCAAGGCAGCAGGGCGTGGATTTAAAACACTCATTGTGGGTGGAAATGACCGTGCCATTGAAATCTATCAAGAACTGCTAGCTGCCCCCAAAATGATTAACGATTTTGTAGGATTTATTCAAGTGAATGGTCGTGATAACTTACTTAGTGTTCATTTACCGCATTTAGGTAAAGTACGCGACATCGATACTGTCTTAAACACACTTGGTGTCGAAGAGGTAATTATAGCCATTGAGAGTTCAGATCATGACCGTTTACAGAATATTATATCACGCATAGATGATGGTAAAATTAGAATTAAAGTACTGCCAGATATGTATAGTATTTTGGCAGGGTCTATAGAGATGACAAACATCTATGGTGCATTATTGATTGAAATAAATCCAGACGTGATGCCATTCTGGCAACGTACAATAAAGCGCATGATTGACATCATATTTTCAGCTTTAGCCCTCGTTTGTTTGTTGCCCGTTTTTATTTTTTCTGCCATTGCTGTGAAGTTATCATCTCCAGGGGCCGTATTTTATTTACAAGACAGGGTGGGTAAAGGAGGTAAATCTTTTAAAATAATCAAATTTAGAACCATGTACCTTGATGCGGAAAGTAGTGGTCCGCAACTTTCAACCTCAGGTGATCCGCGTATAACGCCAATTGGTAGATTTATGCGCAAGACACGTTTGGATGAATTCCCACAATTTTTTAATGTACTCATGGGGCAAATGTCCTTGGTTGGTCCAAGACCTGAAAGGCAGTTTTATATTGATCAAATTATTGAAATTGAACCGCAATATATTCATTTAACAAGAGTGAGGCCCGGCATTACTTCATGGGGTCAAGTTAAATTTGGGTACGCAGAAAATGTAGATCAAATGCTGCAACGCATGAAGTTTGATCTCATTTATATGAAAAATAGAAGTTTGGCCCTAGACCTTAAAATCATGTTTTACACATTGATTATCGTTTTCAAGGCACAAGGGAAATAAATTTTTGTTGCTTTTAATAAAATAACTATCTTTGCACCCTTAATTAATCATTTATTAACCTGGGTTTCGCACCCAAAATTGTAAAGTACAATGGCAACACGCATTCGTCTTCAAAGACACGGTAAAAAAGGCAAACCATTTTTTCATTTAGTAGCGGCCGATAGCCGCGCAAAACGAGATGGTAAATTCATCGAAAAATTAGGCACCTACAATCCAACTGCTAACCCTGCGGTAATTGACATTAATTTTGATGCTACCCTGGCTTGGGTACAATCAGGAGCAGAAATGACTGATACGGCAAGGGCTATTCTTTCTTATAAAGGTGTATTGTATAAAAATCATTTGTTGAATGGCGTAAAAAAAGGCGCGCTTACAGCAGAACAAGTAGAAGAGCGATTTAATCAATGGATTACTGAAAAATCTGTAAAAATCGATTCAAAGATTTCTAGTTTGGCAAAAAATGCGGATAAAGAAAAAGCGGCTCGTCTTGCTGCTGAAAAAACTGCGAATGAAACCAAAGCCGCCGAAATTTTAGCAAAAAACAATCCAGTGGAAGAAGAAGTTGTTGCTGAAGAAGCACCGGTAGCTGAAGAAACGTTAGCCGAAGAAGCACCAACAACTGAAGAAGCGGTAGCCGAAGAAGCACCAGCAACTGAAGAAGCGGTGGCCGAAGAAGCACCAGCAACTGAAGAAGCGGTGGCCGAAGAAGCACCAGCAACTGAAGAAGCGGTGGCCGAGGAAGCACCAGCAACTGAAGAAGCGGTGGCCGAAGAAGCACCAGCAACTGAAGAAGCGGTGGCCAAAGAAGTACCAGCAACTGAAGAAGCGGTGGCCGAAGAAGCACCAGCAACTGAAGAAGCATCCACTGAAGAGGCTTCAGAAGACCAGGAAGCTGGCCAATAAGCATATGCTCATACAAGATTGTTATTACTTAGGAATAATAGCGAAACTTCACGGATTTAAAGGTGAAGTTTCGTTGTTTTTAGACGTTACCAATCCCAAAGAATATAAAGATTTGAGTAGTCTTTACCTAGAAATTGATGGGGGGCTAACCCCATTTTTTATTGAGGGTTTTAAGCTTAAAAATAAAGGGTTTGCAGCAATAAAATTTGAAGGCATCGATTCTGAATTAGCCGCCAAGCGACTACTAAAGAAAAAGGCCTATTTACCCTTAAGGGTATTGCCTCAATTAGATCAATCTTCTTTTTATGATCATGAAGTTATCGACTATCAAGTAGTAGATAATTTAAAGGGATCAATTGGCAACGTTATCAATATAATAGATTTAAGTTCTAACCCCCTTTTGCAAATAGAATTTAATGGAAAAGAAGTTCTTATTCCAATTTTTAATGGTCTGATTGAAAAAGTAGATCGGAAAAATAAAGTCCTCTATATTTTGGCTCCAGAAGGATTAATTGATCTCTATTTAAATTAATTTACATCAATTAGACCCAAGGCAATTTTCATGCGAATGACTTTTTTTGCCGCTAAGTCAACTTGAGATTTAAACGCTGCATCTTTTCGATATTTTGTGAGAATTTGATCATGAGTTACTTTGGCATTTACTGGCATTAATATTATGTCACATCCAGCCTCAATTGCTTTTAGGGCAGCTTCTGGCACTGCAACAACACCGCCCATATTCATGGCATCTGTAACAATCAGGCCCTTGAACCCAAATTGTTCTTTTAATAAGTTGGTGACGATCGATTTTGAACAAGTAGATGGCAACCCGTTGGTATTAAATTCTGGGTTATTTTCAACTGCGATGTGCGCAACCATTATTGAGAGTAAACCTTCGGCAATTAATGGTGGATAATTTTCTATTTCTTTAAGCTGACCATTTATTACTTGCAATGATTTGTGTGTGTCTCCACTCACCAAACCATGTCCGGGAAAATGTTTGGCAGTTGCAATAATCCCGTTTGTTTGGGTTTCAGAAATAAAAACAGCAGACCATGGAATAATATTTCTACTATCTGCACCAAAACCTCGATATCCTACTGTACTATTGCTTGACATATCAACTACCGGAGCAAAATTATAATTGATGCCGATGTCATTGAGGTCTTTGGAAATTGTATTTGCGCATTGTCGAACCTCATCATCTGTTTTTAATTCATTAGCCTTTTTTACAAGGGTAGAGCCTAATATCTTTCTATTGACTAAACTTGGTTCGGCATCTGCACTGTATAAAAACGGTAGATTTTCAAGGTGTTTATTTTGTTGCTCAAAATCTGTAATCCAAGCCTTAAATTCATCTTTGGTGCCATTTAGCATAAGCACTCCACCAATAACTCGGTCTTGGATGTGTTGATCAATGGTAGATTTTGCTTGCCCCAATCGGCCTACAGCAGGCATAATTAATTGTGCCACAATGGCGGTGTCATCTAGAGTGGCATATATTTTTTCCACTGCAGCATCCAAATCTTTGTTATCAAGTAAAAAATCATTCAACTCGAAATGGGTCTGCTTTTGATGACCATATTTTTCAATAACCGGTCCCTGAGCACATGCGTTAAACAATAAACCTGCACTCAATAGGCTAAAAAGCGTTAATTTCATACCTCAAAGTTAATTTTTTACATATAAAGAGTACTCATTATCAAATTATTTCTAATGAATTTTAATTCAGACAAGTTCTTCATTATTTTCTTATTTCTTTTGTTTGATTCACAACTATATTCACAAAACTTTTATAATCGCGATACCATCCAAAATATTGAGATTTTTTTCTCATTTTCTAATTGGGATGCCCAACTTGATGCCAATGCGGCTTCTGAAACGTATATTATTGCCGATTCAGTGAGGGTAAATTCAATCACTTTTGATTCATGTGGGGTGCGCTATAAAGGCAATAGTTCATATAATCCCAATAATCAAAAAAACCCTTTGCATATTGAATTGAATACGATTAAATCAAATCAGGATTATCACGGTATAACAGATATCAAACTTTCAAACTGTTATAAGGATCCTTCAATGGTAAGAGAAATTTTATCTTATCAGATTTTAGAACAATATATGGATTGCCCATCATCTAATTTTGCTAGAATTTATATCAATGGGGTATATAGGGGTATTTATACAAATAATGAATCCATTAAGAGTAGTTTTAATGAAACTCATTATTTTGCAAATGACACTTATTTTAAATGTAATCCAGTAGGTGGCGCTGGCCCGGGAGGCGGCACAAGCCCCGATCTTAAATATTTAGGCACAGATAGTAGTGCCTATCAAAACGGATATGAACTCAAGAAAGATATTGGATGGAACCGTTTGGTTGAGCTTTGCACGGTTTTAAATAATGATTTTTCTAATATTGAAAATATTTTAGATATCGATAGGGCAATCTGGATGCTTGCATTCAATAATGTTTTGGTGAATCTCGATTCCTATAATGGCGCATTTAGGCAAAATTATTATTTAAGTTGGGATAACAACGCCCGTTTTGTGCCAACTGTTTGGGATTTGAATATGAGTTTTGGAGGCTTTCCTGGGGGTACTGGTACAGGTTCTATTACACCTTCAAATTTAGATCCTTATTCAAATGCAACTTCTTCAAACCATCCTTTAATCAAACAAATATTGGCAAATCCCATGTATAAACGAATGTACATGGCCCATGTTCGGACAATGGTTCAAGAAATTTTTGCAAGTGGCCAATATGAAATTTGGGCAGAATCATTAATGTCACTGGCAGATTCTTCAATACAGGTTGATAATTATAAATTTTACACCTATCCACAATTCTTAAATAGCCTAACCACAGCGGTAAATGGTGGAGGGCCAGGTGGAGGAGGTAGTATTCCCGGTATAAAGGCCTTAATGGATGCGCGGGCACAGTTTTTTAGTACCAATACAGCTTATCAACAACAGGCGCCCACCATTTCGGCTCACGGTGCTTTGAGCACTCCGCTTCAGTATGGCTCAACCGTTACACTTAATGCTACAACGAGCAATGAATCAACTGTCTATTTAGGATATAGAACAGATACGCATATTAAATTCAATCGTATAGAGATGTATGATGATGGCGCCCACAACGACGGTTTGGCAAATGATCATGTCTATGGTGTCGAGGTACCAGTAAATGGCTTAAGCTTTGAATATTATATTTATGCCGAAAATACGAATGCGGGCCTTTTTTCTCCTCAACGTGCCGAACATGAATTTCATACTTTGGCTGTCCAATTCTCTGCACCTGACGTAGGTTCAGTTTTAATTAACGAAGTCTTGGCTTCAAATGATTCACTTTTATTCGATGAAAATGGAGAAGACGACGATTGGATAGAGTTAATTAATACAACCAATACGCCTATTGACTTGACAGGTTTTTATCTTTCCGATGATCCTCTAGATTTAATGGCTTGGCCCATACCGTCTGGAACCATTATACCGGCAAATGGTTATATTTTAGTTTGGGCTGATAAAGATATTTTACAACCTGGGTTGCATGCCAACTTCAAATTAAATAGTTCTGGAGACTATGTTTTTCTCTCACATGGTTTAAATATTCACGACCAAGTAGCCTTTGGTCCTCAACTGACTAATATATCCTTTGCTAGGTGTCCAGATGCGGGTATAGATTTTGCCACAATAATTCCAACTCCTCTAGCCAACAACAATTGTAATATAGGTATTGATGAATGGTCAAATGCGCAAATATTAGTTTACCCTAATCCGTTTAATGAGGTTTTAAATTTAGAAACCAATCAAAAAGATGTACAAGTCAGTGTACAAAATTTGAGGGGTCAAAATATTCTAAATATGAAGTTGAATAAAGGCCAAAATCAAATTAATACCCAAACATGGTCAAGAGGTGTATACTTTATTAGCATTGATCAGGGTGGATTTAATCAATTAAATAAATACATCAAGTATTAATTTCATAAGAGATTCAATAAAAAAGGCCTCGTAAGAGGCCTTTTTAGTATGATGTTAATGTTTCTCTAAATGTTCTCGACCACCTTCTGGACGGTGCTCTTTAAAGTTTTCTCTCATTTTTTCAAATTGAGCAGCAGTTAAGACATTTTTAAGCATTTCAATTTGTGCCTCTCTGTTAGATTTAATGATACTGCGTTTTTCCTCTTCAGAAAAATTACTCGTACGAATACCTTCATTTTTTTGAGCAATACCAAGATTGATGGTATAAACTTGTTCTTTTTGGGTATCGCTTAATTGTAATTCGCTAGCCATTTTTTCTGTTTGGAAAGCTGCGCGTTCCTCTGGAGATTTTGGCTCTGTTTTGTTCGGATTAGGTTGCTGGGCAAATAAACTTGCTCCAATAAATAAATTGAATGCTACAAAAAGAAGATTTTTCATCATTATATCAATTAATTAAAATAGTTTAAGCGTTAAACGAAAATACGTAAAAAAGTTACACGATTTATTGTTGGCAATGTAGCTTTATTTAACTTCGTGTTACCATGCGTATTGTTGCTGAACTTCCAGAATTAAGACGTCAATATGAGCAAATAGTTGCTTCTAAACCAAATCACAGCTTTTTTAGTTTAATATGGGTTCAGGATATTTTACATCCATATTGGAAGTATGTGTTAGATGAGCAAGGAACATTATTAATCAGGATTCCAGTTGCAAAGAAATTTGGGGTAAAGGCTTATTTGCAACCATTATTTATAAGATCAATTCCTATGCTCTTTGACGAGCAAAGTTTCCAAACAGAAAAGCTTGTGGCATTTTTAAAGAAACAAAAATTACTGCATATAAATTTGAATGGTTATTTAAATAAGGACTTAAAAATAAAATACGGAAAATTCCAAACACTCTCAAATATAGAAGGGCCGCATACTTTTCGCAAAGGGTATACTGAAAATATAAAAAGGAGCTTGAAAAAAGCAAATCAATTATTTGCAAAAGAAATTGACTACACAGATTTTCACACTTTTTTTACCAAACAAAAAGGAGAAAATATAGGTAGTTTAAATGCTGCTGCGTGGTCACGCTTAGAAATTCTAGCGGATTCTGCAAAATCAAAGAATGCACTTTATTGTTGTGGAGCATTTTTGGAAGGTCAACTCTTGGCCGTTGCGCTCTTCTTTAATTGGAACAAAACGCTTTATTTTATGAAGGGAACCCTTAACGATGAAGGTAAAAAGGTTGGTGCCTTGATTTTTTTAATTGATGGCGTTCTTGAAAAGTTTGAAGATACTTGTAATACCATTGATTTCATAGGTTCAAATCAAGAGAGTATAGCTGCCTTTTACCGCAAATTTGGAGCGAAAGATAGGTTTTACAGCATTATAAAGGGTAGGATACGAGTTGTCTGAGAGCTTCATTTAAATTACTCGTAGTAAAGCTCATCAATAAATAACCAGGTCGGATTACCCGCCCCTAGATGCCAAGAAGGCAGCAAGCCTGGATTTTTAATTGTGTATCTTAAAGACTTGTAATTCATGAATTTATTGCTATTTAATTGAAGTATTACTTCTTTTCTTGTAGAATTTTTATCCATCGGACTCGCCAGAGGTAAATCCTTTTCTAAGAGCGGGGTAAAGTTGATTCCATCGACACTTCCCTCAACAAGTATTTTACTTGGACTAAAAATCCAAGATTTTTGGTCATCAATAAATGATACCCCGACTTTTAGTATTGGTCTCGATGACGCAAACTCTATAAGCGCAACCACATCTTGATTATAAAATCCCTGATAATCACCAGTTCTAAACTCATTGCCTCCAAGTAATCCGTCGATAAGTGCATTTTTACCTGAGGCAGCATATTGATTGGAGTAATTACTTTTTAATTCGAGTTTTACATGAGGATCTATTTTCATGAATTCTGAACTTACTACTGTGCTCCATGTTTTACTTTGGCTATCCTGATTATAAAAATAAGCTGCTTTAATTGCTATTGAACACTTTGAATTGATGTAAAATGGATGCTTATATTCTTTCCATTTGCCACCGTTGAGTTGATAATAATAGTCGACTTTTTGTATCGCGGGTAATTCAATACTACCAATTTCAATTTGCAATGAGTCATTAAATACTCGTTCTTCAGTTATTATGTAGGGTACGGGTGCAATGAGTTGTTGGTTTTCTAAATTAAATACAGCTGTCGGTGTGGAAATAATGGGTTTTGGTCCCATTTCAATGGTTAGAATTCCTCCTTGCATCAATGTTTCATGATCAATTTGAAGTTTTGTCAAGCGTTGGTTATTCCACCATGCATATTGTATATATTTATTGTCATTGGATTGATTATTACAGTTGATTTGGATCTTTTTTAAGTTTTCTAATTGAATTTCTGCATGGCTTATTAGTGGTCTACCTATTTGATAAACTAGATTACCCGGAGCAACCGGATAAATCCCTAATGCACTAAGTACATACCAAGCACTCATTTGTCCACAGTCTTCGTTGCCAGCAAGGCCATCGGGATCATTATGATACATTTCATTTAAAATACGGTCTACATAAAATTGCGTTTTGTGAGGTGCATTCGTGAAATTATATAAGTAGGCCATGTGATGTGATGGTTCATTACCATGTGCATATTGTCCAATTAGTCCAGTAATATCGGCCTGCTCGCGACCGCTGAGCCTCATGTCGGTTGTAAAAAGTTTGTCTAGCCATCTTTCCAATGAGTCTGGGCCACCAATTAAATGAGTTAGCACGTCCATTCGATGTGGGGCATACAAGGAATATTGCCATGAATTGGCCTCAGTATAGTTAAAATTTACTTCCGATGGATCAAAAGGCCCATACCATTGTGCTCCTCTTCTAGCACGCATAAATTTTGTTTTTGGGTCGTATAGGTTAACAAAGTTGTAACTGCGTTTCTCAAATTCTTGCGCAACTTTTTTATTTCCCAATGCATTTGCCATCATCGAAATACAAAAATCATCATAGGCATATTCCAAAGTTCTCGAAACAGATTCAGGTTCATCGGATGAACTAATCAGCCCATTTTTAATATAGGCTAGTTTACCAAACTCATCTGCATTGGCTGTGCTCACCATTGCTTTGAGCGCTTTTTGTGCATCGAAATCTCGAATGCCTTTTATGTACGCATCTGCAATCACACTTACACTATGATAGCCAATCATGCATTCTGTTTCGCAGGCAGAAAGTTCCCAAACTGGTAAGTCGCCACCTTGCTCATATTGTCTTAAAAATGTACGAATGTAAGCCGAAGTACGATTTTGATCAATTAAAGTGAATAGGGGGTGGTTTGCGCGGTAAGTGTCCCACAATGAAAAAACAGTATATTGACGGTCTTTGAGATTTTCCAATTGGTGTATTTTGCCATCTCTTCCTCTGTATCGACCATCAATGTCACTAATTAGGTTAGGTGCAACCATTGTATGATACAAAGCACTATAAAAAGTAATTTGGGTCTTGCTATCGGCTTGGATATTTATTTTTGCCAGTTCCTTATTCCAAAGTTGCATGTTATAATTATAGACCTGATTCAATGAAAAATGCGGAATTTCCGTTTCTAAATTTAATTTGGCGCCATCTACGTCTACATGTGACATTCCGACTTTGATGGTTAATTCTTTGGTTTGGCTCGGGAATTCTAAAAGCAATTTGAGCATTCCATTTTCATCTGTAACTTCATGACTAATAAAAGGAATAGAGGTGCAGAGATGAAAGTAAAAATGTTGTCTATTTGCCCAACCTTGAGAAATTCGAAATCCACTAACATTTTGATTGTCATTGATTTGAAAATTTCCATCAAGGATTTTATCACGATAATTTAAATCGAGTAGTAGGTACTTTTTTTCATCTTCTTCTAAAAATGTGTATTGATGAATGCCAGAGCGTTCGGTACTCGATAAATTGACCCGAATTTGTTCATCTTTCAGAAATACTTCATAAAATCCAAGTCTGGCTACCTCTTGTTGATGTTCAAAAGTTGAACCATAGCCATTTGGATCTTCAAACTTCCCTTTCCATTTTGCTTCACCACTTTGCGGTACAATTAAAAGATCTCCATAGTCTGGTACTCCTGTACCACTTAAATGGGTGTGGCTAAATCCAAAAATTATTGAGTCTGAGTAATGGTATCCACCACAGCCATCCCATCCTTCATAGCGCGTATCGGGGCTAAGTTGCATCATACCAAAAGGTGCACAAACCCCCGGAAAAGTGTGTCCATGTCCGCCTGTTCCAATTAATGGATCGACAAGCATTGCAGGCAGCATCTTTTTAGATACTTCTTGGCTGTTTTTTGAGTTTTCAAATTTTATTTGGGCTTTATCGCTAGCATCTTGAATTATAGATATTTGGGCAAAACATTGAAAAGCCAAGATAGTTATCAGAATTAGGGAATATATTTTTTTTATCATGAGAATTTTCTTTTGTTAAGTGCGCTGAATTGTTTTATGCCTTTAATGTAGTAATCCCAAATAATTAAACTTGAATACCTATATGGTTTTACATTGGTTTTAGTGCGCATTTTATAAAACTTTTTGAAATGGGAATACAAGGACATATGCGCTAAAAAAATTTGCCATGTTAATTTAGGTTTACCCTTAATTAAAAACACTAAGGCCGCAAGACCATCCAATAACATTCTTACAAACAGCAAAGGCAGCAAATAGCGCCCATGATTTTTAACAATCATCCAAAGACTGTTTCTAAAATTTAAATAGACTTTTTTAGGATTGTCATATTGCAAGGTGCCACCACCTAAATGATAAACTCTAGATACACCTATACAATATAGTTTTTTTCCTTGTTTAGCCAGGCGCAGACACAAATCAATTTCTTCCATATGGGCAAAAAAAGTGTTGTCAAAACCACCTGCTTGCTCAAAACAATTAGCGCGTATTAGCATAGCAGCTCCAGAAACCCATGACACTTCTTGAGGGCTGTCATATTGAAGTGCATCAATTTCTATATCATCAAAAATTCTACCTCGGCAAAAAGGATAATAAAATAAATCCAAATACCCTCCAGCCGCTCCAGCATGTTCAAATTTGTCTTGATTCTTGTCGGAGAGCACTTTAGGTTGTACTGCTGCAACATCTTCATGAAGCCCTAAAAAATCTAAAAGTGGTGTATCCCAATTGGGTGTAAGTCTTACGTCACTATTGAGAATAAAATATAATTCGTATTTTCCTTGAATTTGGGCTAATGCCCGGTTGTATCCTTCCGAAAAGCCAAAATTGCGTTCTAACGCTATGACTTCTATTTGAGCGAAATTATCTTTGATATACGATACTGATGTGTCTGAACTGGCATTGTCTACAATAATAATTTTCCAATTCGGACTACAATCGACTACACTTCCAAGATAGGTTTGAAGATGTTGTAAACCATTATAATTAAGGATAACTATGGCCTTGGTGCAATGCATTATGATTTAATATTGACGGTAAAAATCATTAGAATTGCCTCCAAAATGTTTAGTATTTAGCATATTAGGGTCATCTACAGTGCCGTTAATGGTGTTTCGCCGGACCAAAATCTGCTGCCAAGCCGGGTTGCGCAATTCACCTATCATATCTGAATGCAGTAAGCGATGATTATTTGTTACAAGATCTGGATTGTAAAAAACGAACCTCTTATTGCTGTAAATACCAATTTTATTATAGGTCCATATTTCATATGGATATTCGCTTGGCGAGGATTCTTTAACAACAATTGAATTGGGTTGTCCGTATTTCAGGTAAACGCGGCCACGGTCTGTTTCAAAACCTTCCATATAATTATTGGAATAGTTTTTTTCTACAGAACGCACTTGTTGTTGGTAGCGCAACCATTCTTCATACGCTTTGCTACCAGATGTCTCAAACCAAAAAGCTTGCAGATGTTTTCTCATCTGTTCGCTGTCATTAGCTTTTAAAACCTCTATTATTGTTCGGATTTCTCCAGGTTTTGCAATTGGCAGTAAACTTTCGAGATAATAGGCAATGCTATCAGAAGCAATTGACTCTTGAAATGCAGGATCTAAAAGCATTGAGGACATATCAAAGGCAATTTCATCGTCATTGAATCGCTCAATGTCGAATACTTGAGTGCAAACCTCGGATGTTAAAAGATCCTTTGCACTTAATTGCAATTGATAGGTACCCGTTTGTAAAATACTGATGTCAACTTGTTGCAATAAGGCAATTACTGTTTCTGATTGAAGCGTATCGGCTAAAGATAATGCTGGGTATATTTGACCATTTGTAGAATTAATTATTTTTCTTTCAAAATAAATAGGCCCCTTGGACCCGTATAGTTCCACATAGTAGGGTAGGTTGTTATCTCCTTGGAAAAAATAATTTTTTAAAAGTGGAATAAGGTAATAATTGGACTTGGTAAATCGGTTATTTTCTTCACTCGTAAAAGCCAAATCAATGGCTTCTATAGAGGAAAAACTTAAATGTTCGCCCATCTTTAAGATTTCTACGGCTAAGTTGCCTGAAATTAAACTATTGGTTTTGTTGGCGTCTTCTAGCTGAACTGCTAGGGAGTAATTCCCATAACTCAATGGAATTCGAATAACTTCAATAAAATTGTTTTGCGTTGAATCTGTTGAAATAGGCGAGTCTAATGCGTAGAAATCATTAAAAACCGTTTCGTTTAAAGAATCTATAACTGCAATATCTACAATAACAGTAGCTTTTTGACCACCTGGACACTGTACAAATTGTGTAGTGTAGCCTGCAAATTCGATATAGATTTCTAGATAGGGGCCAATCTCGGGAGAATAAAATTGTTTGGTATCTAAGTAGGCTTTTATTTTTGTTTGGGCCTGGGCGCTAAAAACGAGTAGAAAAAATAAGAAGAGAACAGGCTTTTTCATTGTTCTCAAATTTACAAAAAAGTGACTAATCCTCGATATGTAGTCGTATTTTCTGACTGAGTTGACGATTATACGTCTCAAGGAGATATTTAAAATAATTCTCTGTGCATTTTGAGATGCATTTTGTATAATGCTTTACGCGATGTTCAATGTGGTCTTGCAGTATTTGTTGTAATTCTAATGCGTGGTCGAGGTTATTAGCAGATGCATGAATAGCATCAAAGTGATTATTTATCGATAATTCAATTGCTTGTTTGCCTTTTGCGCCATTTTCAATACAATTAAAATAACAATCCTTTATTGAAAAATCCTCGAGAATTTGTGTATTGATTAATTTTTCAAAGCCTTTTGGATATTCGTATTCAACTTCGAATTCCATGTCTTCTAATTCCGAAATTCTAGATTCTAAAAATCTATCGGGAAAACGAAAAGCATCGTGCCAATTTATATAGTCTTGCCAGAATCCAAAACGTCGGACATTATTTCCTAAATCAATTATTTTAAATTCTGATTTATTGGGTATCCTTCGCGACCCTCTTCCAATCATCTGATGGTAGAGCGTAAGAGAACGAGTTGCCCTGTTGATGATAATTGTTTTTACAGAAGGTTCATCAAAACCTGTGGTTAAAATTCCTACCGAAGTAAGAATTGCATTTGGTGTTTCTTTAAACCATTGAATGACATCTTTTCGGTCTTTATCTGAAAAAGTTGAATCAAGATGACGAATGTTGTACTTAAGTTTTTTGAAGGATTCTTCTACGCGTCTTGAAGTTTCAATTCCTGCGTTGAAAATAAGTGTTTTTTCGCCAAGTGCCACTTCTTCATAAGCAAAGATGAGTTTCTCTTGCATGAAATAGTTTGAATACAGCAAATCGCTTGAGCTCACTGTAAAATCGCCATTTGACCCTATTTTAAGCCCATGCAAATTCACATCATAAGAATAGGTTTCGGCATCCGATAAATAGCCTTCATTAATTAGATTGGCTATAGATTCACCTACCAATAGTTTATTGTAATGATCTTTAAGTGGTAGATTTCGATTGCTACTTAAAGGTGTTGCAGTAACACCCAAAATATTGGCATCTTCGTAAAATTGAAAAATCTTTCTAAAACTATTGTAGTGCGCTTCGTCAACAATGACTAAGCCTATGTTTTCAATAAATTGATCATTCTCGTTTAAACGATTATTTAATGTTTCAACCATGGCAATAAAACAAGTATATTCGTTCTGATCTTCAAGTGTTTTAACCTCAGAATTAATTATTTTATTGGGTACCTTAATGGCAGAAAGTTGTTTTGATGTTTGAATTGAAAGTTCTATTCTGTGCGTCAAGATCAGGACTTTTTTTCCAGTTTGTTCAATATAGCGTTTGGCTATGGCTGAAAAAATGACTGTTTTACCACCACCTGTTGGCAATTGATAAAGGAGATTGAAATTGCTCCCATTCTTTTGAATTTCTTCGAGTACTTGATTGACGGTCTTTTCTTGAAAAGGATAAAGTTTCTTGGCTTCGTATAAATCGAGATCTAGCATCGTAAAGTGAGAATTTTGCAAAGATACGTCCTTTTGTTTGATCTTGCTAATCTTCTCGTTACTTAGTCATGTGTTGCAGTAAAATTCCTGCAGCAACAGCAACATTTAACGATTCTCCACTTCCTTTTCTAGCAATCCCAATTCTATTTTTAATGACAGCCTCTAGCGCTGGGCTTATCCCGGTGCCTTCATTTCCGAGCAAAACAAAATCGATATCATCGGGGTTTATTTTTTGAAAATCAGTTCCATCCATAAAAGCCCCAAAAGTGCTATCTAAATGACCTTTAATAAAGAACTCTAAATTTTGATATGAAACATTAACCCTAAACGAAGAAATCATGGAAGCATGAATTACTTTTGGGTTTAAATAATCGACAGTATTTGGTGCGCAAATAAGGTGTTTTATTCCAAACCAATCTGCAGCCCTAATTATGGTACCAAGGTTACCTGGGTCTTGAATTTGATCGATAAGCAAAGCCTTTTGTCCTTTCTCCCAAGGTTGATTGCTTGGGAAATGCACCACTGCATTAACCTTCTTTGGCGTCTTAAGCGACGTGAGTTTTTCTAATTGATTTTGCGCTGCAATAAAAAGAGGAATTTCTAACTGTTCAAATTCGAGCGCCTTATTATTTTCGATAATTAATTCTTCTATTAAATGCGGGAAGTGTTTTATTAAATCTTTAATCAGCGTCTCTCCTTCTATGTAAAGGCGCTTTTGGGCATCTCGATACTTTTTGAGGTGTAATTTTTTTAGGTCCTTGATCTTTTGAAGACTGAGCTTTTCCAAAATGATAATTCTTTACTTTTGTATTCAATGCGCAGAAGTTCAAAATTACAATTTATTGTTTTAGCCGCACTGTTTTTAGCTGGTTGTCATTTATCAAAAAATGTTCCCGCTGAAAACTTTCTTTTGCGCAGAACCACCATTTCGATTGATAATCCACTCGGGACTAAATTAGATCGCTATGAGTTATTTGATGTTCTCCGTCAGCAACCAAATGCACGATTTTTTGGTTTACCATGGAAACTTTGGCTCTACAATTCTATCGACTCAGCTAAGGTGGCAGATAAAAAAAATATGGCGATTCAAAAATTTGAGTTTGAATTAGAATCAAAAAGAAAAAAGACACAAAGCGTTAATGAACGCCGTAATGCTAGGGCGATTGCCCGAAATAAAATAGATTACAGGTATCGAAGTGCTCCCGATAGTGTATATAAAAAGTCGATTTGGTCTGAGCGTTTAAAATATAAATATGGACAAAAACCCGTCGTTTTTGATTCTATTTTACATCGTAAAAATATAGAGCAACTCGAACGCTATCTTATAAAGAAAGGATATTATTTTTCAAATATTGAGGCTGAATTAACTTTGAATAAGAACAAGCGAACAATTCAAGCTACTTATCATATTGATGAAGGCCCACAATTTATAATAGATTCTGTGCGATATGCAGGGCCAAGAAAACTCCGCGATTTACACAATGCATATATCAAGAAGGAATATACCCCTTTGGGTGAGCACCCGCTAATTGGCCATGCTTTTGATTTGGATTATTTAGCGGCCTATAGAGATCGCGTTGCCAAATTCATGCGAGATGAAAGCATTTATAAATTTAATAGTGGGAGTATTCAGTTTTTAGCAGATACCAATACCAAAACGATGAAGGTGAATCTTTTGGTTCAATTTGAAGATCGTTTGGTTCCTTCATTAGAAAACCCAGATAGCTTGATTTCGATTCCTTACGCCGATACAAAAATAAATAGGGTCTATTTTCATTTATCGGATTCATTGCAACAAGAAGGTGTTTTTTCCTCCTATTTGGCTGATTTGGGTCATAGCATATATGATTCATTGCAACCCCAATATTTGAGAACTACTCAAAGTCAATTGTATCAAGAATTGCAGTATACAAAAAAGCAAGCTACAGATTTAGGTGTGCCTTTTGGCACTTTGAGTCAATGGCGAACCATGACGCTTTTATACAATGGTCAAAGTCCTTGGATAAAAGCAGAAGTACTCGAGATGCAAAATTATCTCGAACAAGCAAACCCATATAAAGAATATTATTTAGAACGATCCTATCGTTCCTTGGTTCAACTTGGAGTTTTTTCCTCAGTAAAACCATATTTAGAGGAAATCCCAGGGAAGAATTTGTTGAATGTTCATTACTACCTTGAACCGGCTAAAAAACAATCCTGGGCGATTGATCCGCGTTTTACTTCAAGTTTTGGTTTACTTGGTGCAGCAGCATCTTTAAATTATACCAATAAGAATTTATTTGGTGGCGCTCAAAGATTGACCTTTTCGTTGGGTGGTGGTTTCGAATCTCAACCTCCTGTTTTTGATGCCAATTCCTCCGATCAGTTAATTTTAATTGGTAGAACATTTAACACTTTTGAATTAGGCCCTAGCTTAAAATTAGATATGCCTGGCCTTTTTCCTAGCCCGGTAACGCTTTTGGGTAAGCGTCAGAAACCGAGAACCGTCATTAGCGCAGCGCTAAATTTTGAAAAGAGAAATATCTTCGATAGACGCGTTTTTCAGCTAAATTATTCTTGGAAATTTTTGGTTGGTAAAACCCAAGTATTTCAACTTGGATTGCCAGGAGCTTCAGTTATCAAATTTGTGAATATTCAAAAATCTCCGACTTTTGAAGCTCAGCTCAATCAAATCAATGATTTGTTCTTATTCAATACCTATAGCAATCAATTTATTTGGCAAGATTTAAAATTTGCATTTGAATATTCCAATAAAGAGAAAGACGATAAACCTGGAAAAGTAAAGCGATTTAATGGTTTGATTTATGTAAACAGTTCTATAGATGCTGCAGGAAACGTTTTGTATTGTTTTAAAAATCGACAAGACACCCTAAATGGTCAATATTTGTTAAGAAAGCAACCGTATTCTCAATTTTTGCGCATAGACAACCAAATGATTGTTTCAAAGCGATTGGTAAACAAAGCTTCATTGCATATGCGCATGCATGCTGGTGCAGGAGTCTCTTATGGAAATTCTAAGACGGCTATGCCTTATGACTACAGTTTTTTTGGAGGAGGTTCAAACGATAATAGAGGTTGGCGGGCAAGGGCGCTGGGTCCTGGTGCCTACAAATACCATCTCGATACGAGTCGGTTGGCTACACAAATTGGCGATATCCGTTTTGGCGGTTCGCTTGAGTATCGGTTTGATATAAATGCAACTTTGAAAGCTGCTTTTTTTACAGATTTTGGAAATATATGGACCTACCGAGAAGATGCCTCTAGGCTAGGTTCCAAATTTGGTTTTCAAACATTTATACCCCAACTAGCCATATCATCAGGTCTTGGAATGCGCCTGGACTTAGATTACTTTATCTTGAGATTAGATGTTGGGTTTCCAATTTTCGATCCTGCCTTTAATAAAGGAGCGCGATGGGTTTTTGAAGATTTTAAAACGAGAGAGACATACTATCAGGAGGGTATGGAGTATTTTAATATGAGTTTAGACCAAGTAAAAACCTTAATGCCAAGACCGTTTTTGCCAAATTACTTGAATTTTGGCATAGGCTATCCTTTTTAATATGAAAAAGACCATCTATATTATTTTTTGCTTTTTGGTACTCTGTGCTTGTATGAAATCACAAAAGGTTGATCTTATAATTCATAATGCACAAATTCATACGCTAGATCCAAACAACACCATTTATGAGGCTATTGCAATTAAAGATGGAAAAATCTTAGAGCTTGGCCCTCAAAGACAAATTTTGAACAAGTACAGCGCAAAAGAATCAATAGATGCTCAAGGTAAGGAGGTCTATCCTGGTTTTATTGATGCCCATGGACACATGCTCATGTATGCAAAGCAATTGTTAGGCGTTGATTTGAGAGGCGTTCGTTCTCAAGAAGAGTTGGTTCTTCGCTGTGAACAATATAAAGCGACTCATCCAAACTTAAAGTTTTTAATTGGACGTGGATGGGACCAAACGCTTTGGGCAGATTGGCAAATGCCAACCAATCATAAATTAAATGCTTTATTTAAAGATATTCCTGTTTGCTTATACCGCATAGATGGCCATGCGGCGCTAGTCAATGAATATTTAATCCAACAAAGTGCTATCGTAGATCAGCTTAATCATATTCAAGGAGGGGCAGTTGTATTTGCCAAAACGAATTTAGATGAAACTACAAATGCAGCAGCGATTAATATTACCTCACAACTCGTCAAACAAAAAAAAATAAATCTTCAAGATTACAAGCCTACAGGAGTTCTCATTGACAACGCAGTAGATTTTGTTCAAGCCTATTTACCAAATTATTCCAAATCAGAATACCTAGAAGCGCTCGTGCAGGTTCAAGACGAATTATTGCAATATGGAATAACTGGGGTACACGAAGCCGGAATTGATTTTGAACACATTGCTTGGTTTAAAGAACTGATATCTAAAAACAAACTCTCAATTAATATTTATGCCATGTTAATGGATTCTCCCAAAAACAGGGCTTTTGCGGCAGAACATGGTCCTTTTGAATATAAAAATTTGAGTATTCAAAGTTTTAAATGTTTTGCCGATGGAGCGCTAGGTTCACGAGGCGCATTATTAAAAGCGCCCTATGAAGATCATCAAAATGATTATGGTTTATTGCTTACTGATGTTCAAAAGATGAACGATTTGGCAAAATTTTGTCTTGAACATGGATATCAAATGAACACGCATAGTATTGGTGATTCTGCCAATGCGCTGGTATTGTCAATTTATGAACAGGTGTTTAACGAAAAACCAGACCATCGCTTTCGTATAGAACATGCCCAAATTCTCGATCCGAAAGATTTTTTAAAATTTTCTCAATTTGCAGTTTTCCCATCTGTACAGCCTACACATGCTATTTCAGATGCAGATTGGGCAGAAAAACGATTGGGCATACACAGATTAAAGGGGGCCTATGCATATAGAACATTGTTGGAAAAATTTGGAATGCTCGCCTTGGGAACCGATTTCCCTGTTGAGCAAATCAATCCATTTGCAACAATTGAAGCAGCCTTGTATAACCCTTTTGGAGAAACTCTCGAATTAGAAGCAATTTTACGGGGTATGACAATTCATGCCGCTTTTGCCGCTTTTCAAGAAAATAGAATCGGCTCTTTAGAAAAAGGAAAAGAGGCAACATTGGCAATTTTAAATAATCCCATAAGTGAACAAAGAAGTCAGGTCCAAAATTATGCTTGGCGTACTTTTATCAAAGGTAAATGCGTATTTAAATTGGATGAGTTGTAATCAAATTATTGAACACTATGAAATGGAAATTCTTTTTGATTGTATTGCCTTATTTTCAAGGATATTGCCAAATCATTGATTGGGATGAGCTCACAATTGAGGTTTTAAAATACGATACAAATAATTTGAATGATTTGCTCGATAACTGGCACCTTGCTGCTGCAAGTGCCAGCTTCGAAGCCTATTTTGAAGCCACTACTGATAAATTTATTTTCTTAGGCACAGCACCTGCAGAACGTTGGACTAAAACTGAGTTCATGGCTTTTAGTAAGCCTTACTTCGATAAGGGTAAGGCATGGGACTTTAAGCCCAGTAATCGAAATTGGCAATTTGTAGATAATTCAAATGTGGCATATTTTGATGAAGACTTGCAAACCTGGATGGAGGGGTGTAGAGGAAGTGGTATTTGCGTTATTGAAAATGGCATGTGGAAAATTGCTTATTACAATTTGACTGTGCTTATCGAAAATGAGAAAATTCAACCCTTTATTGAATTAAGAAAAGCGAACTGATGTTTGTGGCAGATAATCGCTTGAGTAGCGCTAAAAGCTATTTTTTCAATGAGCTTATTGGTTCTTTTTCCAAAAGCGAGTGCAAAACAATGTGGAATGCCTTTTTGAGCCAAAAATTTGGTTGGTCTGCTAGTGATGTCCTATTAAATAGCGATTTGCGATTAAGTGAATCAGATTTATTGGAGATTCGATCTTTTGTAAAGCGCTTGCAGAATAATGAACCCTTTCAATATATCTTAGGTGAGGTGCTTTTCCATGGTTTGCACCTTAAAGTTGACTACAGGGCTTTAATTCCAAGGCCAGAAACTGAAGAATTGATAACATTAATTATTAATCAGCAAATAAACTTTAAAAATATAATTGATTTTTGCACAGGCAGTGGCTGTATTGCCCTTGCACTCAAAAAACATTTTTTAGAAGCAAAAGTTTATGCAAATGATCTTTCATCTCAAGCTCTTGAATTAGCCCAAGAAAATGCCCAAAGTAACGTCATAGACATACAATTGGAATGTATCGATTTGTTTAATTGGAATTCGAAACTTGGTTTTGATTTAATGGTTTCTAACCCACCTTATATTCCTCAATATCAAGCCATTGAGATGCATGAAAACGTGCTCAATTTTGAACCGCATTTGGCGTTATTTGTAGATGATCAAGATCCGTTGGTATTCTACAAACAGTTAGTTAAAATTGCTAATTCTAATTTAAATTCAAATGGATTAATGGCCTTAGAAATTCATGAAAATTATTCCCAAGAAATTATTACACTCTTTGATTCTATACTTTTCAATCGTTTAGAAATTCATAAAGATTTGCAAGGTAAAAACCGAATGATTTTGGCGCAAAAAGCTTAAATTTAAAAAATGGATAATCTTGAAATTCAGACAAAAATTGAACAGTTAAGAAAAGACTTGAACGATCATAATTATGCTTATTATGTGCTGAATACACCTACAATTTCAGATTATAATTTTGACATTCTTTTAAAAGAACTTGAGGCATTAGAGGAGCAATATCCTCAATTTGCAGATTCCAATAGCCCTACAAAGCGCGTTGGAGGCGATTTAACCAAGAAATTTCAAACACAAAAGCACAGTTCGCCAATGTTGTCCTTGGCCAACAGTTATTCTCAAGAAGAAATAATAGAATGGGTGGCCCGTTGTCAAAAAATACTTGGTGAAAGCTCCGAGTTTGTTTGTGAGTTAAAATATGACGGTGTAGCTATTGCCATTCAATATAGAAATGGTCAACTATTTCAAGCCTTGACCAGGGGAGATGGTGAAAAAGGTGAAGATGTAACTATCAATGTACGAACTATACGCTCAATTCCTTTGACGCTCAAAGGTGATTTCCCTTTAAATTTTGAAATTCGAGGTGAGATTTTTATGCCAAAGAAACGCTTTGAAGAACTAAATAAGATTAGAGAATTACAAGGTGAAGGGCTTTTTGCCAATCCGCGAAATACGGCTTCTGGAACCTTGAAAATGTTGGATTCAAGAGAAGTTGCCTCTAGAGGTTTGGATTGCTATCTTTATGGCATTCAGGGTTTTCAATCAAGTGAAAAAGGTCATTACCAAACGGTATTCTTGGCCAAAAATTGGGGTTTTAAAGTTCCGGACTATGCCAAAAGAATGATAGAAAAAACCACAAATATTGAGGGTGTAATGGACTTCATAGATTATTGGAGTCATAATAAATTTCATTTACCCTTTGAAATTGATGGGGTTGTTTTAAAAGTAAATGACTATGCTCAACAACAATTGCTTGGGATTACGGCAAAATCTCCGCGTTGGGCAATTGCTTATAAATTTAAAACCGAACGCGTTGAAACATTACTTAACTCTGTCAGTTTTCAAGTTGGTCGGACAGGAGCAATAACTCCTGTTGCAAATCTAGCGCCCGTGCAGCTTGGTGGTACAACTGTAAAACGCGCATCATTGCACAACGCCGATCAGATTGAAAAATTAGATTTATGTCAAGGCGACGTGGTTCTGGTTGAAAAAGGTGGTGAAATCATTCCAAAAATTGTCGGAGTAAATACTTCTTTGAGGAAAAGTCAAATAAGAATTCCCTTCATCGAAAATTGCCCCCAGTGTAATACATTATTAATTCGAAAAGAGGGAGAAGCACAGCATTATTGTCCTAATGAACTGGGTTGTCCTACACAACTTAAAGGTAAAATCATGCATTTTATTAGTCGGATGGCATTGAATATTGATGGCTTGGGTGAAGAAACAGTTGAATTGATGTTTGATAAACAACTCATTAAAAATCCCTTGGATTTATATTCTTTGCGCTTTGATCAAATTATTTCATTGGATAGAATGGCAGAAAAATCAGCCAATAATCTTTTAAAATCAATAGAACTCTCTAAAAAAATACCCTTTGAACGTGTGCTCTTTGGTATGGGAATTCGCTATGTTGGGCAAACAGTTGCAAAAAAATTGGCTAAGGCATTTCAAAACATTGAATCATTGAAAGATGCCGATCTCGAACAGCTCCTAGCAGTTGAAGAAATAGGAGAGAAGATTGCACACTCTATTTTGAATTATTTTGAACAAGCACATCATATTGAATTAATCCGAGGCTTACAAAAAGAAGGTTTACAATTTGAATTAGAAGAAAAATCAAAAGATTCTAATAAATTAGAGGGAAAAAGTTGCGTAATTTCAGGAACTTTTGAGACATTTAGCCGCGAGGAAATCAAAGAGCTAATCGAACGAAATGGCGGAAAATTGGCGTCGTCAGTTAGCTCTAAAACGGACTATCTAGTGGCTGGATCAAATATTGGCCCATCAAAAATGCAAAAAGCTACGGACTTAGGTGTAACTTTACTATCAGAAAACCAATTTATACAATTGATATCGCAGTGAGTAAAAATAGTATATGGCAACAAACAAACAGCCTTGTCATCTATTGGGATTACGAGGATCTTTCGCAAATCAATGTGTTTGTTAAAGCTGTTGATCAATTTCTATCGCTTAAAAAGTTCAAAAGTGTATTAATTGTGGTATCTATTCCCAAGGATTTAGACAAAAAAACTTTACCACCGCATTTTTTAATTTATTACAATTCGCCTGCTGATTATTCAATGTTTGGCAAACTAAAAGATGTTCAACTAGAGTCAGAACTTGTTAAAAAGTATGACTTACTGATTTATAATGGCAATCTTAAATCAAAGTTTTTTCCGCTCCTTAAAAATGTTTCTATTAAACGACGCTTGTTGCTAAACGACATGCACCCACATTTTGATCTACAAATTGCTAGCACACAGACCGACACAGCTGCTCAATTTAATTACATACATCAAACCTTAGAAAAAATAGCTCAATGACAACTTTCAAAGGCGCAGGTGTGGCCTTGGTTACGCCATTTAATCGCGATTTTTCAATAGATTACAAGGGGCTTATTGACCTAGTAAATTATCAAATTGAAGAAGGTACCGACTTTTTAGTGGTTCAAGGCACAACCGGTGAGTCGCCAACATTGAGTGTCGATGAGAAGAGGAAAGTTTTGGAAACAGTTTTGGAAGCAAATAACGCAAGGCTACCTATAATTTATGGTATCGGCGGAAATAATACAATGGCCTTGGAAAAAAGCTTGAGTGCACTTCCAAAAGGCGTTGATGGTATTCTTTCTGTTTCACCTTATTATAACAAACCAATTCAAAAAGGCATAGTAGCTCATTTTAAAATGGTGGCTTCCTATACAGATTTACCAATAATTCTTTATAATGTTCCGGGCAGAACTAGTTCAAATATGAGCGTAGAAACGACTTTGGAATTGGCTGAGATTGAAAATATTGTTGCTGTTAAAGAAGCATCAGGAAACATGGAACAAATTATGGATATTATCCGACTTCGAAAATCGGGTTTTGGTGTTTTATCCGGAGACGACAACCTTACAATGCCGCTTTTGGCAGCTGGCGCAGACGGTGTGATTTCAGTAGTAGCCAATGCATTTCCAAGGAAATTTAAACAAATGGTTAAAGCCTCTTTAGTAGGTGATCTCTCTTTGGCAAGAGAAGCCCATTACGATTTGTTTTCCGTTACTAAAATGTTTTTTGAACAAGGCAATCCGGGCGGTGTAAAAGTCGCACTAGCAAAACTTGGTCTTATTCAAGCAACGATGCGCTTGCCATTATATGAAGTATCTGAAGATTTAAAAAATCGTATCGAAGTAGAAACCCAAAGATTGATCCAGCGCTGATTTAGATGAAAAAAACAGCAATTTTTTTATTTCTTCTAACTACTTTAAGTTGTTCGACAGATATAAAAAAAACTCAGCAGAAGCTTGATCAAAACATTGCCTCTAACTATGTTCAAAAGGTTGAGAATGGTGATATTTCAGTAGAAGAAGAAAATCCTTATCATTTAGTGGATGTTCAAAGTCTTAATGCCAACATTTTAATTGATCTTAAGTATACGGGAACCGATAATTTTCTAGGGGAACGACTTTATTACATTATAGACAAAGCCTATTTGCAGCGAGATGTTGCCCAACGATTATCGCGTGTACAAGAATTCTTGTCAAAGACGCACCCAGGTTTTAGACTTTTAATTTACGATGCACTCAGGCCCGTTTCAGTTCAAAAAAAAATGTGGGATGCACTAGACACCTTGCCTATTTCTCAGCGTGTAAAGTTCGTGTCTAACCCTAAAAATTTAAGTTTACATAATTTGGGAGCGGCAATTGATTTAACGATTGTTAATCAACAAGGCTTACCTTTAGATATGGGGGCAGGTTTTGATGACATTCGCCAAATTGCATACCCTAGTATGGAACAATCTTTTTTAAAAAGTGGGCAATTAAGTGTGCAACAAATAGAAAATAGAAAAATACTGCGCACAGCCATGCAATCACAAAGTTTTAGGCAATTACAAACTGAATGGTGGCACTATAATGCCTGTAGTAGAGAAGAGGCCAAACAAAAATATACAGTGATTTATAACGAAAGCCAATTGAAACAAATAAATTCAAAAAATTAAATATGAAATCTGCATTATTGTCTTTAGCCGGACTACTTTTAGGATCCTTAACAATTTTTACAATAGAACAGCTTGGCCATATACTTGTAAAAGCTCCAGAGGGCTTTGATTTATCTACAAAAAAAGGTCTCATTGAAGCAATGCCATTTATGGGGATGTGGCATTTCATGGTGCCATTTTTGGGCCATGCTATTGGAACCTTTGTTGGTGCATATTTTGTGTGTAAATTAAAAGTTGATCAACCACTTATCAAATCAATGGCCATTGGATTTGCATTTTTAGCAGGGGGTGTTTTGATGGTTGTGATGTTACCTCAAACGCCACTATGGTTTATTTTACTCGATTTAATTGTAGCTTATTTGCCGATGGCCTATTTAGGATATAAACTTGGAACAAGGAAGTCTATTCAATAGGGCCCTGTTGAAATATAAGTCGGCCTGGTCTCTTGTAAGCAATAAAGTATTTAAAATCAAGTCCGAATCCAGAAGCATTGACATCGCCAACGGCCGCTTGCTTAAAATTCTCATACTGGTATCTCGATAGGAGCACAAAGGCAGGTTGTAGCTGAACAAAAGCTGTTGCACCGAGAATAAATACACCCGCTCTCTTATTGCGATATTCAAATCCGAAACCCATGCGGAGGTCTAGTCCTACTTTTTTATTGATATCAACAAGTCCGACTTGCCTAAATTCATGTTTGTCATAGGGGTTAATGTAGGTTGCTACACTTGTTGGTTTGTAAAGTATCGCGCTTCCCAAATATGCATTGGCGTAAATGTTACGACTGAGTTGAATACCTATATTACCCTGAATTGGCACTTCAAATTGTACAAAGCGCAAGCGTTGATCTACAGTGAGCGCGCTATCAATGCGTGTACTTTGAATTGAAAAGTTTCGCTGATTATAATAAAGCCCAGTTTCCAAGGAAATAAGATCCGTTAAGCCATAGCGTAAAACACCGCCGAAGGTATAGCCCAAAGCGGGTGTTATATTTGTTTTAAGCAAGCTGTCTTCAAAGTATTGTATTCCGGATTGCATTTGTTGCATTGGAAGTATCTGGCGGTATTGAAATCCAAAAAAATTTGGTTTACCCAATTGATTAAGTGCTTGAGAAAAAGCAATGTTAGGGATAAGAAATACAATAGCTAATAAATAGCGCATATGCAAAGTAACAAAAAATGTATAGATTTAATGGCTTATTGTTCTATCCAGGAACAATTGTACTCTAAAGGCCTGCGGTGCTGATTCTTAGGCCAATCAATATTGGGATAGCCTATATAAAACAAGCCCAAACATTTATCTTTTTCTTCAAGGCCTAAAAATGTTTTCATAGCGGGGCTGTAAATGAGTTTAGGAGTGGCCCAGAAACCACCAAGCCCATAGGCCGTACAACTTAAATGTAGGTTTTGAATAGCACAGGCTACAGCTTCAATTTCTTCTATTTCAAGTATTTTTTCAGTTTCTTGTCTTTTCATGCAAATTGCAACTACAGCTGAAGCGAGTAGGGGCCTTCGCAATAGTTTGGCTAGTTTGGCATCGTCTTGTTGTTCTACTGGTGTCAAATTCAAATAGGTTTCGCCAAGAAAAGTGCTCAATTTTTGACGGCCGTCTTCAATAAAAACATGAAAGCGCCAAGGTTGCGTATTGCCATGGGTGGGTGCCCATTGGGCATTGTTGAGTAGTAGTTCAATCTGTTCTTTATGGACTTTCCTCTGTGAGAATTGTTCAGGATATATAGTTCTTCTAGATCGTATTAGGTCGTTTATTTCTGAAAGATTGAAGCGCATAAGAAATATTTATACGCAAAAGTAATAGATTAACCTTGATAATTTTATTTCAATTGACCATTATATGCCATAAGCCTAGCAGAAATATTGGTTTATTTTTCGTAAAAAAAAGCGCCTATTTAGGCGCTTTTTAGGTTATTTCGTTAATTATTCCATTGATTTTTGCATTTCTTTAAATGAATCACATTTTTCAAGTTCTTCTTGCATTTTCTTCCTCTCTTCATCTGATTTATTTTCATAAAGTTTTTCACATGCTTTAGATTCATCCTTATATTTTTCTTCAATTTCTTTGAGTTTCGTTTGGTCATCATTTGCAGCCATAACCTCTTTCATCATTTCAACTCCCATATCCGCACAACCGCAAACTGTGGTTCCTCCACAAGAAGTTAATAACAACATTGAAAATGCTGCAACTGGTAAGATTAATTTTTTCATAATAGTTATTAAGATTTTATTTTAAATTATAATTTTTCTAATTCTTTATATGCATCACATTTTTTTGCTTCTTCCTGCATTTTCTCTTTCTCTTCACTAGTTTTCCCTTCATCTAATTTCTTACATGCTTCTTCTTCGTCCTTATCTTTTTCTTGTATTTCTTTCATTTTTGTTTCATCACCATTTGCTGCTTTCATTTCTTTGGACATTTCCAAATAAGAATCCATGCAACCGCAAACTGAAGTGCCGCCACAAGAAGTTAAAAATAACATCGAAAATGCAGCAACTGGTAAGATTAATTTTTTCATAATAGTTATTTAAAGATTTTCTCTAAACTAATGAAAATTTAATAATGAATCGCTAAATGAAGAAATAAAAATCCCATTTATGAATATTTATATCTTAGACCAAAGTCGTATTTTCATAATAAAAAAAATGAATTTTTATCAACTTCCATACACTTGGTCTTATCCTCAATTAAAGTGCTACTTAAAAATCATGTTTTGCTCAGAGGTGAATTTCAATTATATGTCTAATGATGGTATGCTTTTTTTAACGCAGTGGGCCTCTTTATGTGCTCAATTTAAAGTATTTAAATTGCAAGAACATTTTCTCGAATTAAATGAAGAATTGAAAAAAGATCAATCTACTTTTTTTCAAAATTGTTTTAAAGAGAGTTTAGAAGTTGGATATACGAAAGATCAAAAAGAATTTATAATTCAAGGGTTGTTGAATTCTCCCGAGAATTTAATGCAATTATATTTCACTTTTCTTTTACATGATTATTTATTTACTAATGATGTAAGTCAATGTACAATTGATGTCAATATGAAATTTCATCAAATTACAAACCAAGGAGCTCCATATCATTTACTTCCTCATGGCATTGCCTTACCGGGATATGCATTTCTAAGCATTGAAAGCTTTCAGAGTTATCTTTCAAGGGTCTGTGATCATTGGATGAATAAGGGGGATTTTATTTTAGGAATTGACCAGCGTAACATGAATTAATTGTAAATATTAAAAAACAAAAAACCCAACATCATCGTGCTGGGTTTAACTAGACAGGAACATAAATTCTTAAAATGTTTACGGTTTCCCTTTTATTTTAATTTTTGTAACTTTTATGGTTTCAATTACCTCAACTATTTGACCATTAGCCAAAACCGAAACCTTGAATTTCTCCTTCTTTTGAACTTCGTTTTGAGAAACGGACTCATCAAATGTAAATTTTAAATCTGGTAAGTCATTAGCGCTTTTAAAAATTTCATCTCCTTTGTAGAATAACAATTTCTTGTACCCAGAAACATATTCAGAATTAATTAATTCAATTTTTCTGTCTATAACTAAATCCATTTTGCTTTTAAAAGGTATTTCAAAACCATAGACATTTTTCATAAATATTTCAGGGTTTAATTTTGGAAGGTCTAATTCAGTGTTTATAGCCGTCCCATCGATATCAAAGCTTAAGAGATAATTACCATTTTCAAGCTTTATGATTTCTTGTTTATTCTCTTGGATGTAAGTGTTTGAATTTGAATCATCTATAATTATAACTTCACCTAATTTTTTTTCTTTAAGAGCAGTCATTATAAGATCTTCCGTTATTGCGTCTTTGAAGTACATTTGACTGCTATATAATTTTGCCGCCTGCTCAACTTCTTTGGACCTCATTAAATCACTAATTCTTTCTCCGACTCTTTTACGTAATTCTCTATTTTTATGTTCAAATAAAAAACTCACAGATGGGAATTGTGATTGTTGTTCAGAAGTGAGGTCTTCCCATTTAGGACTTTCGACGCCTTTTACACACCTACAAGGCATTGCCGTAATACTAGATGTTAACTGAGGATATATATCATGACATTGATACTGGGTTATATGAACCAAATACAATATGTTATTTTCAAGATCACGGTCTCCTGCCCAAGATTTAAAATCATCGGCTGCTTCTAGTGTACCGTAGGGGCTCAAAACGTTATTTGGTTTTGCACTAAATCCTGTTGAATTGCTTTGAGAAAACGCCCAAGATTTTTGGGCCTTTAATTTGTCATTAATGCTTTTTTCGCATGGTATATCCTGATCCTCATGCCAGCCTCCATTATGGATCATCAGAAGGTGCCAATCAATTATGGTTGGTATGCGCCAACCTTCTGGGCATACACCTCTAGTATCTTTAACAGCAGATCCATTGTATAATATATTTGGAATACCTGATTTCACTGAAAAATAGCCAGGCTGATTCTCACCCTCGTCAATAATGAAGTCAAGATATTTGTCTCTGGTATCTCTCCCCCAATATTTCTCTCCAGACCCAGGCATCTGCATGATTGGATCACCATTTCTGAATTTGGTAGTTTTCAAATTTTCGGTCATCCATATTTGAGTACCGATTTTTTTGGTTGGGTAGACATTACCTTCAATATCAGTTACTTGAGCATTAAAAGAATAGAGAGAATAAAATGTTGCTAAAGTGAGTTGAAAAATCTTATACATGTCCTAAAGATAATGAAAAACATTATTTTTTACAATCTTCTGTGAATAAATTTTTTGATTTTTCATATCTTCTTTTGATCATTGCAATGCATTCAAAATGGCATTTATTCTTCGTCTAATTTTAAACCAAATTTATTTATCTAAAATTTACTATTGTTATATTATTTATAACCGTTGACTGAAACTTGTATAAACTTTGGTTTAGGACATTTTACAACTAATTATTTTGAAGCAAAAAAAAAGCTCCTCGATTTAGCTGAGGAGCTTTTTTTTTGTAGTCAAATGATTACATAGCTTTTAATGCAGCGTTCAACATTTTTGTCTGAATTTTAATGAAACGTGAAATTTGTTTTGAGGTTAATTTATCATTGTTTCTAGCTTTGTCCATTTCACTATCTAGTTTTTTCGCTTTCTCGAGCAGCTTAGGGTATCTAGATATTGCGTTTATGTCACCGCTCATCGATTTTTTGAATAAAACAATGTATTCTTCAACAAAATCTTCATAATCGTTGAGCATTTCATCGTACTCATCTTCACTTAATGATTCTCCGTGTCCTTCAGAATCCAAATCAGCATCTATTTCAGTATCATTTGACTCTTTTCTGAATCCAACTTTGGAGCCTACTTTAAATTTACTCCAATTTTTGATAATATCCTCTTCAGGGTAATCTCCTAACTCGATTTGGAAGGTAACCCAACCATCTTCACCAGCATCCAGAGAAAGGCCATCGTCTATCAAGCGGTGACCATTGCATGAAATCGGACGTAGACCTGGAATTGGTTGACCTTTCGAATCAAATATTGTCATTTCAAGCCCTGTATAATTACCGTTTAACGTTTCGATATCCCATTCCAACTCTTTGGAAGTCCTTTCTACGTTCAACTTGATTTCCCAGACTTGTTTGTGTGTATTTTTTACCCACTCTGCATTTGTAAGCTCTAAAAAGTTGACAGTTACTTCCTTGTTTTTTATTGTTAAATAGTCTCCCAATTCACCGTTAATTTCTTTTCCATCTGAAAGAATAGAAGCCGTTGATAATTTAGGCGAAAAAGCCATTAAGTCTTCTTTAGTAATTTCATCCCCTCCGCAGCTTGTTAAAAATACAGATATTAACAGCGTAGTCATTCCTTTTTTCATAGTAATAAAATATTGTGATTTTAATCAAATGTAATGATTTTTTAAGTGTTTAATTAATGTCAATACAAAAAGATGCCGTCCGCATTCATGCTCCTTCCTCCCTGCGTGCAGTGGACAAAACGTCATTATTTGCTTCACTCATTTGGATTTTTTTAATTTATTACTCCTCTTGTGAATGAAATTAAAAGGGCGTATGGGATTCCATACCCTGGAAAACATATCCAGCAGTTCATCTATGACACTTCATGTTTATGCACACCCAATTGATATATGCGAAGTTTACAACGAAAAGATCGGATGCTTCGAAACTGTCAAATTTGAACATGACTCGATTGCAAAAATTAAAGATGTTACCAATATCAGTTGATAAATTAAAACTTATGCTAATTAGCATCAATCAAATAAAATCAAATGCCTGAAACCTATAACAAAAAAGGAAGAGAGAAAAAAAAACGCAAAAAAGAAGTTAAAACATTTAAAGCGTGAAGCAAAAAAAGAAACTAAACCAATGGGGAAGCTTGAAGATATGATTGCATATGTTGACGAAAATGGTAACATCTCAGTTACGCCCCATAATCAAGATTGAATTAAAAGCATTAGAGAAATATCAAAATAAATTTTCTTGTTTCTAAAAACAAGAAACCCTGATGCATTACATCAGGGTTTCTTTTTGTGACCTCGTCAGGATTCAAACCTGAAACCTTCAGAGCCGTAATCTGATGCTCTATTCAGTTGAGCTACGAGGCCATTGCAGAGTGCAAATCTACGAACTTTTTTATAAATGATTTGTTTTTAACATAAAATCGATATGAAAAAGCTTGTGCTAGTCTTAATGGGCTTTGGCTTATTATTTATTTTATTTGTGTCATTTATGCGTTCCTCGATAGAAACTCCCAATTATGAAGTACTGCGCGTACTCGATAAAAAAACTGAAATTAGGCTTTATCCAGAACTCATTTTAGCCGAAACGCACATGGAGGCTTCATCCTATAAAGAAAATAGTAGTTTGGGTTTTCGTCGGGTGGCTGGTTATATTTTCGGAGGAAATGATAATGAACAAAAAATTTCTATGACTGCCCCTGTAATGATGGAAATGGGAGAGCAAACGGAGCTTTCATTTGTTATGCCCAAACAATACCACTTAGAGCAATTGCCAACTCCAAATAACCAAAAAGTTCAAATTATTAAAAAAGCATCCCGCACTTTGGCGGTATTGCGCTTTGGAGGTTATGCCGATGATCATAAAATAAATTCCAAGGCATTTGAATTGAAAGAAACCTTAGACAAGGAAGGGATAGCTTTTAAAGCCAAACTAATTTACATGGGCTACAATGCTCCATGGGATTTTATTGCCCGTCGCAATGAGGTGGCTTTTGAGCTTGAATGATAATTGTTTAATTTTAGCTTAAATGAGCTAAAATGAATTATCCCTATCAAATTCAAACTTTTGAAGCCTATAAGGCGCAATATCAAAAGAGTATAGAAAATCCCCAAGATTTTTGGAGACAAATTGCAGAGCATTTTACTTGGCAAAGAAAGTGGGATACGGTTTTGGAATGGAATTTTAAGGAACCTAAAGTCGAATGGTTTAAAGGTGCTTTGGTCAATATTACCGAAAATTGTTTGGATAGACACTTGGATACTAAGGCAAATGAGGCTGCAATTATTTGGGAGCCCAACGATCCAAAAGAAGCGCATCGCATTATCACCTACAAGGAGTTACATTTTAGAGTGCAACAATTCGCTAATGTGTTGCTCAACAATGGGGTAAAGAAAGGAGATAGGGTTTGTATCTACATGGGTATGGTGCCAGAATTGGCGATTGCTACTTTGGCCTGTGCACGAATAGGTGCCATTCATTCAGTAATATTTGGTGGTTTTTCTGCTCAAGCAATTGCAGATAGAATTCAAGATGCCGATGCTAGATTTGTTGTTACCTGTGATGGTGCCTGCAGGGGTGCAAAGGAAATTGCCTTGAAAAGTGTTATTGATGAAGCATTGCAGTCTGAAAATAATGTCAAACATGTTTTTGTTTTAGAACGGACCAAGACGCCAGTAAAGATGCAAAATAATCGAGATTTATGGTGGGCCGATGAAATAAAAAAAGTAGAGCAAATGGGCAATCCTGTGGTGCCCCCAGTTGCCATGGGTGCAGAAGACATCCTATTCATTCTTTACACGTCTGGCTCTACCGGAAAGCCTAAAGGGGTGGTGCATACGACAGCTGGCTACATGGTTTGGGCCAATTATACTTTTGTAAATGTTTTTCAATACCAACCAGGTCAGATACATTTTTGTACGGCTGATATTGGTTGGATAACTGGTCATAGTTATATTATTTACGGACCACTGAGTGCAGGTGCAACTACAGTAATGTTTGAAGGCATACCAACCTGGCCCGATGCAGGCCGATTCTGGGACATTATTCATAAATACAAGGTGGATATTTTCTATACTGCACCCACAGCCATACGGAGTTTGATGAGTTTTGGTCTTGAACCTATGGATTCTAAAGATTTAAGTTCTTTAAAGGTATTAGGCACTGTAGGAGAACCTATTAATGAAGAAGCTTGGCACTGGTACGACGAACATATAGGAAATAAAAATTGCCCCATTGTTGACACGTGGTGGCAAACCGAAACTGGGGGTGCTATGATTTCCAACCTGGCTGGTGTAACGCCTTCAAAACCATCTTATGCCACCTTACCTTTGCCGGGTATACAGCCCTGTTTGATAGATGAAAACGGTAAAGAAATTCATGGCAATGGGGTGAGTGGCAATTTATGTATCAAATATCCTTGGCCTGGAATTATTCGAAGTACTTATAATGACCATGAACGCTGCCGTCAGACCTATTTCTCTACTTATGAACATTTATATTTTACGGGCGACGGTTGCTTGCGCGATGCAGATGGCATGTACCGCATAACGGGTAGGGTAGATGACGTTTTGAATGTCAGTGGGCACCGCATTGGTACAGCAGAGGTAGAAAATGCCATTAACATGCATCCTTCGGTAATAGAAAGTGCAGTGGTTGGATACCCTCATGAAATTAAAGGTCAAGGAATTTTTGCATATATCATTTTAGATCAAGAGTTTGATAATCAATCCTCATTAATTCAAGAAATTTTAAAAACGGTTTCAACTGTCATTGGTCCAATTGCCAAACCTGATCAACTTTTGTTTGTTCCAGGTTTACCCAAAACGCGCAGTGGTAAAATCATGCGCCGAATCTTAAGAAAGATTGCAGAAGGGGATACCAATAATTTAGGTGACACCTCTACATTACTAGATCCAAGTTTGGTAGATATATTAATAGAAAAGAAAAAGCTACATTAACCTTATCTTAAAAAAAAAGCCCTGTTGAATTTCAACAGGGCTCTTAGTTGTATTAACTTCTTTGGACTAGAAAGTGAATTTAGCCATGAAGTTAAAGTTACGACCAAAACCAGGGAAACCATAAGCAAAAGTAGTACCATCTGCTGTAGAAGTAGCATCAGATAAATACTTTACATCTGTAAGGTTGAAACCTTGGATGCCTAAGTTAAGTGTGCGGTCACCCATTTTAAGCTCATAACCCAAACGAGCGTCTAAGTTATAGTAAGATGGGATTTGGTAAGAGTCAATTCTGTCTGCTTCTGTTGTTTTAGAGGATGGGTCGAAATTAGCGTAAAAACGATCGTTGTATACCCACGTTGCACCTACATAGAATCCTTTTGCAATTTGGTAACGCGCTTGAATTCCATATTGAGATTGCGGAGCATCACCAACATGTACGCCATCTACATAAGAAGTAACTGTAGTAGATTGCGTTGGATCAATTTCAGAGTAAACTGTGGCATTAACATCGCCAATCCAACGCCAGTCACCTAGTGAAATGATTCCGCCAAGCTCTAGACCTTCCATTGGGCGTGTATTAAATTCAACCTCTACACCTTTGTGTTGAGCGTTTGCTCCTGTCATTAAAGCACGTGTGATTGTTCCGTTAGGCCCAGTGATATTTCCTGATAATAAAGATTTATCTCTCCAGTTAGTCATGTAGGCATTCACCTTAACGGCCAATTTATTTGAACGGTATCCATAACCCAATTCAAAAGACTCCGCTTTTTCATTCAAAAGGTTTTGAACTACATCGTTTTTGTTGTTCACAAATACAAATGAGAAGAACGGTGCACGAGAGAATTTACCAGCGTTGAAGTAAACGTTGTGGTTTTCATTGATGTTGTAGTTAGCACCACCTTTGAAAGAGTAACCCATAATTTTAACAATTTCCGACATTTCTCCACGGCCAGTAGTATCATTTACGTATGACATTCGATCTACTCGCTGATTTGACGTATTGTTGATTGCACCTGTTACAAATGCTGAAAGGTTGTCTTTGCTGTATTCTAATTGGCCAAACAAACCTGCATATTTAACCAAGCCGTCGTTGTCATAAGAAACGCGCTGATCAGCTGGAGTCACGTGAAATACGTTTCCGTAGTTAGAAGCATATTCGTGTACGCCTACAAGGCCATTAACTCCATCATAGCGAGCCGAACCACCAAGTAAGTCGCGAACTTCACGGAAGTGCTCACCGCGGTATGAACGTGCATCAAGACCTAAAGTAAGGTCCATATTTGCATTGATTTTGTGGTTAACTGTAGATATTAAACCTGTCCAGTAGTGGTTGTTTACTGAGTTTCGCTGTGCATATTTTACACCACCGTTGTTAACATCTGGATTTGCCATATTGTAGTCATATGCCGCTTGAATATCAAGTAACCCTTCGGCAGTTCTGGTATAAGATGAACCCAAACGACCAGATCCACCACCATGGCCAATTGAGTAGTAAAGTGAACTATTTACAGATGTTTTTTCAGAAACATTCCAGTAGTGGTTCAATGAGAATTGTGGTTTGTGATAGTAGTTCACGCGATCGTTGAATAAATCACCATTACTATAATAACCAATATCTCCATTAAAACGACGATCTAAGGTGTCATACTGACTAGGATTTAATCCTGAACTTCTTTGACCATGCGATTGTGGTGCGCCAATACCTGTTAAAACAAGTTTGTGACGCTCATTTAATTTTTTGGCTAAAGTCAAGAAGTATGAATACCCATTGATCCATGTACCATCGACATATGAACTGCCTGCTGTCTTAGATAAAACTGTGGTTAAAGCAAAACCGTTATCCATCAAACCTGTTGAAGCATAGCCCATGATTTTATACTGCCCGTAATCAGTAAGTGAAGTCATTACAGAAGCACCAGGTTTGGCATCTGTAGACTTTGTTATGATATTCATAGTACCACCTACAGAATTGATTGCAAGCTTAGAAGCACCTAGACCGCGCTGAACCTGAATTGTTGAAACAGCGTCACCTAAACCAGCCCAGTTTGACCAATATACCCAACCGTTTTCCATGTCATTTACAGGAATACCATTGATGGTAACGGCTACGTTACGCTGGTCAAAACCACGAATGTTAATGCGAGAGTCACCTACACCGCCTCCTTGTTTGGTAGCATAGACACCAGGAGTAACTTTAAGTACCTCTGGAAGTTCTGTTGATCCGCCGTATACTTCTGAAATTTGACGTGCATTTACAGTAGACATGGCTACTGGCGTTTTACGGTCTTTACCATAACTGGAAATGACACGTATTTCCTTAATGTTTTGTTCACGAGTAGTATCATCGTCCATACCAACTTGTGCAAAACTAGGACTTGCCGCTAAGGTCAGCAAAGTTCCCCAAAGTAATTTTTTCTTCATCATAAAAAGTAGTTTATTGATTAGGACAAATATGTCAATCATTGTCAAGAAATCAAATCTTTTAAGGTTAAATTTTTATAAACAAAAAATGAACTTTTTATTCTCAATAATGCTTTAAACGCAGTAGAGGTTTAATTTACAGGTATATAATGTATTGTTGAAAACTTGTTTTAAGAAAAATAAAAAACCCAGTAACTTGAAGGAACTGGGTTTTAAAAGTGGGGGTTGACGGGTTCGAACCGCCGACCCTCTGCTTGTAAGGCAGATGCTCTGAACCAGCTGAGCTAAACCCCCTTAATTTTGGAAGAGTGCAAAGATATATATTAAATCATTAGTAATGAAATTTATCGTTCTTTTTTTATTTTTTCAGAGGCATGTCATTCTCTTTCAATTCGTTGTATGCTGAAACTTTTATTTAATCCAAACGTATGTTAGATAATATGTTAAAAAATTCGTTTTTGAAAATAGCTTTTTTGTTTGCACTTTGTTTATTGATGCTTTCCTGTAAGGACAAATTAGTATCTAAGGTAGAAGTTAAGGATTGGAAACAAATCAAGCAGAAAGGGAAGCTCACTGTCTTGACAGAAAACTCAACGCTTTCTTTTTATGAATTGAAAGGAAAAAAAATGGGTTTTGAATACGAGATATTGGATACATTTTGTAAAGCCCATAATCTTGAGTTGGAAGTGAAGGTGATAGACAAAATAGAGCAATTTAATCACTTATTAAATAAAGGGGAGGGGGATGTAGTAGCAGCGAATCTACCGATTGAACTCAATAGACAAAAAATTTTAAGCTATTCCATTCCTTATTATCACACTTATCAGGTTTTGGTGCAGCGCAAATCTGATTCTGTAATCAAAGAACCCGCCCATCTTGCCTCTAAAACTTTATATGTAGATAAGCACTCTGCATATGAAAAAAGACTTGTTGCTCTTCAAAAAGAAATAGGAGCAACTTTAGATGTCAGATACAAAAGATCTTTACACCTGGCCGAAGATTTAATTGAAGAGGTGGCAAAAGGAAGAATACGTTTCACACTCGCTCATGAAAATCAAGCTAGGTTAGCCAAAGAAACGCATCCTCAATTGGATATAAAAACTCGCATGTCATTTGAGCAAAAAATTGCATTTGGATTTCGACCAAAAAGTGTGGAATTAAAAAAGAAAATGGATACATTCTTAAGATCTTACACGGCATCGGAAGAATTTTCTCAATTGAAAAAAAAATATTTCGATTACATAGAAAACGAGACAATTGAAATATTTTTAACCCCTAAAGGCGCCATTTCTCCATTCGATGAACTTTTTAAAGCTGCGGCATTAAAGTACAATTGGGATTGGAAATTGCTTGCTGCTGTTGCGTTTAGAGAGTCTAGATTTAATCCCCATGCGCGCGGATCAAAGGGGGCTTATGGTATGATGCAATTTATGCCAGGGACAGGCCCTAGCTTTGGTGTTTATCCGAATTCTAGCCCTGAAGTTCAAATTAATGGAGGAATGAAGTATTTAGCCTACATTGGTAAAAGATGGAATTCCATTGTTGATGAGCGCGCGCGAATGCAATTTGTTTTGGCATCCTATAATGCTGGAGTTGGACACATCGAAGATGCACAGCGCTTGGCCAAAGCTGCAGGATTAGATCCTAATATGTGGGAAAACAACGTTGAACTCATGGTTACAAAACTAAGTGAACCAGAGTTTTATCGCTCCGAACTAGTGCGCTGTGGTGCATACAGAGGACATGCGCCACAGTATACCACCTCCGTAATAAACTTGTATGATAGTTGGAAGTAATGTTAGAAGGGCAAACAACAATTCATGTCGTTCACGGTCCTACAGCATCAGGTAAAACTAGTCTGGCTATTGATTTAGCACTATGCTTAAATACGGAGGTTATTTCATTTGATTCTAGACAGTTTTATAAAGAACTAAACATCGGCGTTGCACGACCTACAATTTTGCAATTAAATAGTGTTAAGCATCATTTCATAGCAACAAATTCAATTAAAACTCCATTGAATGCATTCGAATTTGCAACACTTGCCAAACCTTTGATGGATAATTTAATAGAAAAAAACGGAGCAGTTGTGCTGGTTGGTGGTTCGGCTTTATTTGCAGATGCGCTACTCCTTGGATTAGATTCATTACCACACAATAAATCGGTTCAAGCTAAGTGGAATACCTATTTTGAAAACCATGGTCTGAGAGCTTTACAGGAGCAATTAAAATCAATAGACCCTAAATATTATGAGCAAATAGATCAAATGAATCCTATGCGATTAATTCGGGCGCTAGAAATCGGCGAATTAACGGGAAAATCTAATCTTGAACTTCGCACTGGTGAGCGAAAGGATCCTCCTTATATAAAGCGTTACTTTATAGATTGGCCCAGAGCCGAATTATATCAACGCATAAATGAACGCGTTGATACTATGATAGCCGAGGGTTTAGAAAATGAGGCCAAAAAATTCTACCCAAATAAACTCGATTACAAATCATTGAAAACGGTAGGGTATCAAGAATTTTTTTCTCTATTTTCAAAACAATGGACCCGTGAACAGGCTATCGATAAAATTAAACAACATAGTCGAAATTATGCCAAAAGGCAGTTAACATGGCTGGGTAAATATGCTGATATTCAATCCTTGAACCCAAATGGTGCTCAATCTTTAGTTGTTCAAGCATTGAATTTAAAAGGTTAAAGAAATGTTAAAAACGCATTGAGAATGCTTATTTAAAGCATTTTCGTAACAAACTACAAATAATATGAAACCGTTATTGCTCCTCTTTTCTCTTTTTTTGATACAACATCTATCGGCACAAAAAATTAGAATTAAAGTTGAAGATCAAAAAGATACAACAGTTTATCTCATTAAATACTTTGGTTCAAAATTGTTTTATGCAGATACAGCACAAATAACAAAAGGCTTCGTTGAATTTGATGGTTCAAAGCAAAAACCGGGTATTGTAGGCTTGCTTTTACCAGGACAGCGTTATTTTGAATTTATTTTCAACAACGAGGATGTAATTCTTGAAACTAAAGGGCCGGATTTCATGGGAAATTTAGTGGTGAAAAAATCTGAAGAAAATACCGTATTTATTCCTTATGTTAAGTTTATTTCAAGTAAAAAAGGTGACATTGCCAAATTAGCAGAAGAGCGGTCAAAACTAAAGATAGACGACGCCATTTATGAAACATTATCTGCGCGAATTGATGAACTAAACAATGAAGTTGCAGATTATCAATCTAATATTGTAGCAAAGTTTCCAGAGCTTTTAGTTGGAAAAATTGTGCACATGTCAATGGAAGTCGATGTCCAAGACCCGCCAAAGGATGAAAATGGAAATATACTGGATTCAAACTTTAGATATAAGTATTATTTTTCTCATTTTTGGGAAAATGTCGATCTTAATACTGAAGCACTGGTAAATAATCCCATTTTTGCCAACAAATTAGAATTCTACTTTGGCAAACAAATGATGATTCAGCATTGGGATACCATTATTAAGTATGCTTTTCAATTTTGCGATGCGCTTGACCCAAAATCTAGAATTTATGAATATTCAGTTGGTTGGATAGCTTCTACTTATGGTAAAAGTGAAATTATGGGAATGGATAAAGTCTACTATTCTATGTTAAAGCGCTATTTCTGTACTAAAAATGAAAGTGGAAAGTCGCCTGCTTTTTGGGTGGCAGAAGATAAATTCGAAGATTTATGTGAAAATCTTGACAATAAATTAAATACGGTTATGGGTGTGAAACCCCCAAATCTTATCATGCGAGACACATCCGATACCAAATGGCTCGATTTTTACAGTTTAAATTCAGAGTACACCATTCTTTATTTCTGGGATCCTGAGTGTGGGCATTGCAAGAAGGTAACCCCAAAAATTCAAACACTTTATTCCCAGAAGTGGCAAAATCGAAATATTGAGGTTTTTGCCATTGGAAAAGGTGTAGGAAAGGATTTCGAAGCTTGGAAGAAATATATTCGCGATAATAATCTAAGCTTTATCAATGTAGCAATAACAAATTCTATTTATGAAATTGCAAAGGCTACCCCTGAGAAATTAGTTCCACTTTATGTAGGGGAGAAAGGTAAGCCCACTACGCTTGCTAGTTTGAATTACCAACAAACTTACGATATCTACTCTACACCAAAAGTTTTTGTTTTGGATAAGGATAAAAAGATTATTGCCAAAAATTTATCTGTTTCTCAACTTGAAGATTTGCTGGATAAACTTCAAAATATGAATGACGCAACAAAATTGTTCCCGCCAGATCCAGAGGAGGATGAACATATGCAAAAAGACTAAATGATCAATAATACGTTAGCTTCCTTGCTTGAGCAGCATGACAAATGGCTAATTACCACTCACAAAGGGCCAGATGGCGATGCAATCGGAAGCGTGGTTGCTTGGGCTGAATATGCCAGGCAAAATAATAAAGAGTATCTGATATTATTAGCCGATCAGCCCCCATCTTTTTTACTGCCATTTTTAAGTGATTATCATTGGGAAGTTTATGTACCAAATACAGACTACATTTATGAGCTAATCTTTGCCCTTGATTACAATGCACCCCAGAGGGTAGGAGAGCAGATGTCAAATTTTATTGAGCATACATCCGGAGTTAAAATAATGATTGATCACCATCCAGATCCAATTAACTTCTGCCAAATCATGATTTCTGATGTAGATGCTTGTTCTACCACAGAAGTTATTTACAAAACACTAGATTCATTAGATAAACTTGGCAAGATAAATGAAGCTATGGCGAAAGGCTTATATCTTGGTCTTGTAACTGATACGGGTTCTTTTCGTTATTCGTCTGTGAGCGCTTTTACACATCAAATGGTGGCTAAGTTATTTTTAACTGGATTTAAGCATGAGCTTATTCATCAAGCAGTTTTTGATAACAACAGCATTTCACGTTTGCAATTAAGGGGCTTTGCGCTTAGTCAAAAACTAAAGTTATTTCCTCAATATGGCATTGGATTAATTAGTCTGAGTAGAGGAGAATTACAACAATTTGATTATCAAAAAGGAGACACAGAAGGATTAGTAAACGAAATCTTGTCTATAAAAGGATACACCATTGGTATTTTTCTTATGGAAATTGAAGATGGTGTTAAACTATCCTTTAGATCCAAGGGGGAAAGATATGTCAATGAATTTGCAAAGATTTATTTTAATGGTGGAGGACATAAAAATGCTGCAGGTGGATTTTATGCCGACTCTCTCAGTTCTGTATTAACGCGATTAGAAGGCTTGTTAAACAAGCTGTAAGAAACTATGATGAGATTTCTGTTTACCGGTATGCTAATTCTTTGTGCTTGTCTCTTGTCTTGTAGAAGAAATGATATGCCAAAACAGAATGATCAAAAATGGGATAAAACGTATTCTGTGGATTTTAATCAGGAGTTAAGTATTCGCGAAAACCTTAAAATAGAAACCTTTTTGGCTCATTATACATCCTTAAAAATGACCCAAACATCATCTGGTTTGCGCTATTATATTTATCAAAAGGAGGATTCAAAACTACCCAATGCAGAAGAAGGACAGCAAGCGCTTGTTCGTTTGACTATTGGTTTGCTCGACGGCACAATCTGCTACCAAACCGAAGATGACCAAATCGAACGAATTGTTATTGAACATTCTCAAAAAGAATCTGGTATTCATGAGGCTCTTCAATATTTAAAGAAAGGAGAAAAAGCCAAATTAATCTTACCGAGCTACTTAGGACATGGACTGCTAGGCGATCGTTTAAAAATTCCGCCACAAAGTATATTATATGTCGATATTCATTTAATTGATTTAATATGAAAAATCTAGTTTTTCTGCTTTTTAGTTTTTTACTATTGGCTTGTAGTAATAACAGTTCGACAAAAGTCAAGCCTACGGATAAGAAGATTATTAAAGGGTCTTCAAATGATTTTCAATCCATTGATACCAGTGTCAATGGTTCAAAAAAGAATTTCATAAACTTTGACAAAGGTAAAGTGAATGCCGCCAAGAAATTACCGAGCGGTGTGACCATTAAATGGATTGAGAAAGGCGATGGCCCTGGATTTAAAAGAGGAGAAATGGCTTTAATTGATTACCGTCTCGGGACTCCTGATGGCAAGATTATTGATGGTAACAACCGTATTAATATGCCTTTTATTCCATTCGTTACTGGCTTTAGCATGCAAACTCCTGGTTGGGATATTGCCTTTGAGCATCTTAAAGTAGGCGATTTTGTCAAAATTGAGATTCCTGCGCCTTTGGCATATGGTACAAAAGGCATTAAAGATGTATTGGCGCCCAATACACCCAATTGGCTTTATGTTAAAATATTGTCTAAAATTAAACCCAGTATAGATAGTGGGGGTATTCGTGCTTGGAAACTTGCAGACGGAGAACCGAATTCTATCGATAAAAATTCCCAAAAAGAAATTGCCTATGAATTTGTAGCCTCTACGCCAAATAAATCTAATGCAATTGTTGCTAGGAAATTTCCACTTCGCTTTGTTTCTGGTCAAAAAAACGTGGTGCCAGGGCTTCGAAAAATTCTAATCAACGCTTTGCAAGGAGAGCGCTATTATTTGATTTTAGAACCTGAACAAGCCTATGGATCGAAGGGATTTGCCAATGCCATTGCCCCTAATGAATCTGTTTTCTTTTTGCTAGATATAGTAGGGGTGCGCTCTATTTCTTAGGAATTAATTAATTTTGCTTCCTTATGTTTTTTAGATTACAATATCTTATTGGTTTAGTATTATTGATTTTAACAATACACCCCAAAGCGCAAAAGGCATTAGATACAATTCAAACCGATTTAGGTCAAATAGTATTGTATAGCAATAAATCATGGGCTTTTTTACACATCTCTGATTTTGATGGCGTTATGAATCCAAGGATTGATGCTTTCATGAAAGCCCAAGATAAAAGTTTCTCCCAACCATGGAGCAATGATGTTTGTTTCACAAGTCGAAATGATATGTCAAAGCTAAAAGATACTGTTTGGCTTTGGGAAAATGAAGATTACGATAGACAATTTGTTATGCCCGTTATTGGGGTAATTACTTCGCGATATGGCTACAGAAAAGGTGGTAAACATACAGGTATTGATATTGATCTTGAGACAGGCGATACGGTCTATGCAGCGTGGACGGGAAAAGTCCGCTTTGCTAAATATCACAGTGGTGGTTATGGCAATCTAGTGATTATTCGCCATCCAAATGGCATGGAAACGCTTTATGGGCATTTGAGCAAACATTTGGTATATCCAGATCAAGATATAGTTGCTGGAGAACCCATTGGTCTTGGCGGAAATACTGGGCATTCATTTGGCTCTCATTTGCATTTTGAAACTAGGTTTTATGATGTGCCGATGAATCCTGAAATTTTAATCGACTTCGACAAAGGTCAACTTAAAAATGAGAATTTATTTTTATTAGCTAGCTTTTTTGAACCAGGTGCAAATACCAATATTTTAAATGAAGAAACTCAGGGTGAGGTGGTTCAAAAACCAGTGGTGTTAAAAACTTCACAAGCCAAATATTATAAGGTTCGTCCGGGTGATACTTTGACAAAAATAGCAGCGAGAAATTCAACCACTGTTTCGAAACTATGTCAATTAAATGGAATTAAACCAACATCTGTACTTCAAATTGGTCGGAGTTTAAGAATTAAATAATATGAAGCGAATCATTATTCTGTTGCTAGGTTTTACTTTAATTGCAAGTTGCACGCAATATGCAAAACTGGTTAAAGGTTCTGACTACGATCAAAAATATGTAACTGCCAATAAACTTTACGACCAAAAAGAATTCAATAAAGCCATTGTTCTCTACGAACAAATCTATCAACATGCGCCCAAATCGCTGCAAGGTGAATTATCTTATTACCGCATGGCACAGAGCTACTTCGAAATCGAAGATTATTACATGGCGCAATATTATTACAGCTCCTATATGCAAAGGTTTCCATACAGCGATAAATCTGAAGAAGTACTTTTCAATATTGCCATGTGTTCGGTAAGAAATTCCCCAGAACATTCATTAGATCAAACAGAAACGCTTTTGGCTATTAGCAATGTGCAACAATTTGTAGATCGTTATCCCGATTCATATTTAGTAGATACATGTAATGATATTATTGATCAACTGCACTTTAAATTAGAATTGAAGTCATTTGAAGCGGTGGAATTATATGACAGGACTGAGAATTTCAAAGCTGCGGTAGCTTCTGCCGAGGTATTCTTAGAAAATTATAGTCGATCCCAGTTTGTGGAAAAAGCGCACTATATCTTGGTGAAAAATTCATATTTTCTAACAATAAACAGTGTTGCCAGTAAAAAAAGTGAGCGTAGCGCTCAAACTAATGAAAGATTCCGTAACTTTGCGCTTCGCTATGAAAGTTCGCCTTATTTGAAAGAATTGGCATCTTACATTGCAGCACTTGAAAAAAATCTTTAAAGTCAATAAAAATGAGCTTCAAAAACACCTCAGCTGAACGTACAACAGTAACACGTGATACCATCTTGGTTGAAGAAAAAACTGGCAACATCTACGAATCATTGGTTATTATTTCTAAAAGAGCCAATCAAATTTCTACTGAACTCAAAGAAGAATTGACTTCAAAATTGCAAGAATTTGCTACGCATACAGATAATTTGGAAGAAATATTTGAAAATCGCGAGCAGATTGAGATATCGAAGCATTACGAAAAAATGCCAAAACCAACGGCCATCGCAACTCAAGAGCTGTTAGAAGAAAAAATATATCTTCGTCAACCAGAGTCATTGATATAAAAATGCTTGGCAAGCGAGTCCTTCTTGGTATTACAGGAGGTATTGCTGCCTACAAAATCCCTTTTCTTGTTCGTATTCTCAAGAAGCAAGGTGCAGAAGTGCGCTGCTTATTGAGCCCGTCTGCCATAGATTTCGTAAGTCCCTTAGTTTTAGCAACGCTTTCAAAGGAGCAGGTTTATTTTGAATTTTGGGATAAGAAAACCGGAAAATGGACCAACCACGTTGAATTAGCACTATGGGCAGATGTCATGCTCATTGCTCCTGCAACTGCCAATTCAATAGCAAAAATGGCCTATGGCTTATCGGATAATCTCTTGTTGGCAACATATCTTTCTTTAAAATGCCCATGTATCGTAGCGCCAGCAATGGATCTCGATATGTATAAACACCCAAGTGTTGAACGCAATTTAGCCCAACTTCAAATGGATGGCGTCTCTATTATACCAGCCACTTTCGGAGAATTAGCCAGTGGTCTAGAAGGTCAAGGCCGAATGGAAGAACCGGAAGCAATAGCCGAGTATCTCTCAAGTTTTTTTCGGGATGTAAAAACTACAAATAGCGCATCAAAGAGAATATTAATTACTGCAGGTCCAACGCGTGAACCTCTTGATCCTGTGCGTTTTATTTCAAATCATTCTTCAGGGAAAATGGGATATGCTTTGGCCCAAGCAGCCTTAAACAAAGGCCATGAAGTGGTTTTAATCACCGGGCCTACAGCGTATACTTTATCGCATCCAAATTTGAAAATATTTCCAATCGAGACAGCGTCGCAACTTTTAGAAGCGGTTAAAGCAAATTGGAATTGGGCTTCTCATGGTATATTTAGTGCTGCTGTAGCCGATTACAGACCAAAAGAAACATTGGTCAATAAATTAAAGAAACATGCCGACCAAATGCGTTTAGAATTGGTAAAAAACGAGGATATACTCCTATGGGCATCTGAAAACAAATCCGATAAAATTGTAGTAGGATTTGCTTTAGAAACCAATAATAGTGAAGAAAACGCGTTAATAAAATTGCGGACTAAAAAACTCGATCTTATTGTACTCAACGAACAACATAATGGCATTAGTGGCTTTGGGTCTGAAACCAATAAAATTACTATCTTCGATAAGGATGAACGCAAAACAGAAATGCCTTTACAAAGTAAACGCGATGCGGCATTCGCTATAATTCAACACCTTGATAAAATCTCATGATAAAATTTCTTTGTCTATTTAGTTTTTCAATCCTCTGCCGGGTGCTTTGGGCCCAAGAGTTAAATTGTCAAGTGAATATCGTCGTAGACAATAAGGTTGAAGTAAGTTCCACCGAACTTGAGATCATCAATCAAATGAAGCAAAGTATAACCGAGATTATGAACAACACAGTTTGGACCAAAGATAAGTTCAAAATCGAGGAGCGAATCAATTGTAATTTACAAATTCAAATTAGAGAGATCCCTGCAACGGGAGCATACAAAGGTGATATTCAGGTTTCAAGTGTGCGTCCGGCATTTAATAGCAACTATAACTCCACACTGTTTAATTTTCAAGATGAAAATTTTCAAGCCACATTTTCAAGAGGAGCGGTTTTAAATTATGTTCCAAATCAATACAGAGATAATCTCACTTCGATTTTAGCTTTCTACGCATATTTTATTATTGGTATGGACTATGATTCATTTTCTCTCAAGGGTGGAACGCCATATTTTCAAGAAGCCTTGCAGATTGTCACGCTTGCTCAGACGGGTGGGGCGCCCGGTTGGAAATCTTCAGAGAGTAGTAAGCGCAATCGTTTCTATTTAGCCGATAATATGCTACAGCCTGTCTTTGACCCTTTTAGATCGTGTATATATCAATACCACCGTTTAGGTCTAGACCAACTCTACGAGAAAAAAGAAGAAGGTAAAAATGCGATTAGAGTTTCGTTGAATTTGCTAAGTCCAATCATGGCAACGCGACCAAATACAGTAAATATTGTAAGCTATTTATTTAGTAAAACTACAGAGCTAAAGAATATTTTTTCAGACGCTGAATTAAAAGATAAACAGGATTTGGTCAATTTATTGAAAAAACTAGATCCCGCAAATTCTACACGTTACGCCACAATTTTAGATTAATGCTTCAAAAACTACGCATTCATCATTTTGCACTGATCGATGCTGTAGAGCTCGATTTTGAAAATGGCTTTTCTGTCATTACAGGTGAAACTGGCTCTGGAAAGTCAATAATTTTATCGGCAGCCCAACTTATACTAGGAGAACGCGCTGACTTACAAATAATTGCTTCTAATGCAAAAAAAGCCGTAGTTGAAGCTGTTTTTAAATTAGACGATTCCAACAAAGCTTTTTTTGATGAACATGACCTTGATTTTGACCCTCATACTTTGATAAGACGTGAAATTGCCGTAGAGGGCAAGTCAAGAGCTTTTATCAATGATACACCAGTTTCTCTTCAAACCTTAAAGCAATTAACGGGGCAATTGCTTCAAATTCATTCTCAGTTTAACACTTTGGAGTTAAAATCTAAGTCATACCAACTTAAACTTTTAGATGTGCTCTTGGGAATTGATCAAAAACAAGCGCAATTTGAACAAAAGTTTAGGGCTTTAGAAAATTTAAAAATTGAATTGGAAAATAAGCAAGCTCAGTATGATCGAGAACTTAATCAACAGGATTATAACACCTTTTTGCTCAATGAATTATATGCGCTTGAACTCTCAAATCCAAAACTAAAGGATTTAGAAAATGAACTTGGGCGGCAAGCCAATGCGGCGCAAATTGGTGAAGCACAAATGTTGCTTACCACCTTATTGGACGATAATGGGCCTTATGATCAGTTGTATGCCAGAAAATTATTCCTAGCAAAAGTAAAGGATATCGACTCATCTATGCGTGAATTTTTAAATCGCATTGATCAAATACTCATCGAATTGGATGATATAAGCAAAGATGCTGCTTTAATTAATATTCCCGAACTTGATTCGCATGAGATTGCGGTTTTAGAGGCAATGCAAGATAAATTAAATGCAGCCTTTGTAAAACATAAAGTTAAAGATATCGAAGGTTTACAAAGGCTTCAAGAACAACTTAGCGAACAAAAGTTAAATCTTCAATTAAAAAACGAAGAGCTGATTGCAATGAAAAAACACGTTGCACAATTAGAAAACCAGCTTTGGATTGACGCGAGACAATTACATCAAAATAGATTGAGTGGGGCAAAGCTTATCGGATCACAATTACAACAAATATTAAAAGATCTTAAGCTTCCCAATACGACTTTAACATTTGACTTAAATGAAACAGAGCGGCTTAACTTTTATGGCTGTTCTCATCTTGAGTTATTGTTTTCAGCAAATTTAGGTCATGAACCTATCGCGATTGAAAAAGCTGCAAGTGGGGGAGAATTGTCTCGGTTAATGCTTGCGCTTCAAAAAATGGTGTCGAAGAAAAAATCATTGCCAACCATTATTTTTGATGAGATTGATGCGGGAGTCTCTGGCGATGTAGCTTTAAAAATGGGTAAATTGTTATTTGATATGGCCCAAGATGGGCAATGCATGGCAATTTCACATTTGCCGCAAGTTGCTGCTCGAGCCATGCATCACTTTTTTGTTCAAAAAATTGAAGTTCAAAATAGAATGCAAACCAAGGTGGAGCAAATTGAAGGGAAGGACCGCGTCAATGAAATAGCAAGATTATTAAGTGGTGAAGAAATTAGCAAAGCTGCTATAGAAAATGCAATGGACTTATTAACAGTGAAATAATAAAATTTAACTCATCTAAGCGAAGCCCACTCGTCTTTAAATTGATTTAAAAAGTCGAGCATAAAAGCGTGGCGTTGCGCCGCGATTTCTTTTGCTGTAGTAGTCTCCATGCGGTCTTTTAACAATAAGAGTTTCTCATAAAAATGATTGATCGTGTGCCCTTTATCTCGAGCATACGCCTCTTTGGTCTGATGGAGAGTGGGTAAAACATCCGGGTTGTATAAAGCCCTAGAACGGCTCCCTCCAAATGAAAATGCTCTGGCTATTCCAATGGCGCCTATTGCGTCTAAGCGATCGGCATCTCTGACAATTTTACCTTCTAGACTTGTATTTTGATCTGCGATTAAAGCACCTTTGAAAGAAACAATAGCCACTATTTTAGCTACATCATTTGCCAATTTTTGACTTGCCTTTAATTCTAGTAGTAAAGTAAATACTTCATTGCTGCCAGCATCAAAATCACCTCCATTGTATTTGTGATCAGAATAATCATGCAGTAAGGCTGCCAACTCAATTAATAAAGGGTCACCGCCTTCTTTTTTATGAATCCATAGTGCTGTATTGCGAACACGATCTATATGAAACCAATCATGACTACCTTCTTGAAAAGAAAATTTTTCACGGATACGTTTTTCAACTTCTATTATGAGTGACCGCATTAAATTTTGACAATGCGTTGAGTATACATACCTAGATTTGTTTTACAGCGAATTAAGTAGGCTCCAGGCAAGAGAAATTCGATATTCACTGTAGATTGATTTGATCGAAGGAGTTCTTTACCATTGAAATTGTTGATGGTCAAATAATGGAACTCTTCATTTGATTCAAAATTAATTTGAGCTTGGCTAGGGTTGGGGTAGATACGCCAATTATGCTTTGTAGATTCAGCGAACCCTACAGGATCATCCTTGCGCACAGTGATGTCATCTAAATACAATTTAAACCCATCAAAAGTTCGAAGAACAAAGGCTATATAGATCAACGAGTCATTGTATCCCTCTTCACTTAAATTTACTTCCCTTGTGGTCCATTCAAAATTTTCTTCTTGAACAGAACCTATGGTATCTATAAATGAGGACGGATC